>Ga0256842_1000176_pt1 | contig 55730 bp, 57 predicted proteins | sample 4559240metaG_FD_185973 | JGI IMG/M metagenome (GOLD analysis project Ga0256842, IMG submission 185973) | Hydrothermal vent microbial communities from Guaymas Basin, Mexico - 4559-240 | ecosystem: Environmental > Aquatic > Marine > Hydrothermal vents | place: Mexico: Guaymas Basin | collected... | reverse complement strand
AAATCATAGGATTTTTACCCTCTTTTAAAAGATCGGGGTTGTATCTAAATATCGGCCACAATCCGCAATCAACCGCCAATTTTTGATGATCCATGCCGTATCTCATATCGTATCCATGAGCAACACATTGAGAATAGGCTATGATAAGCGAAACTCCGTCATATTTCTCAGCCTCCATAAAAGCTTTGACTGTTTGCTTACTGTTTGCTCCCATTGCAACTCTTGCTACATAGACATTTTCGTAAGCTATCGCCATCATTGCCAAATCTTTCGGCATCGCAGCTTTTCCTCCCGCTGCAAACTTGGCAACCGCTCCGGTCATAGTCGCTTTTGACTGCTGTCCGCCGGTATTGGAATACACTTGTGTATCAAGCACCAATATATTGACATTTTTGCCGGTTGAAAGCACATGGTCAAGTCCACCATATCCTATATCGTAAGCCCAACCGTCACCGCCAATAATCCAAACGGATTTTTTCACAAGATAATCGGCAACATCAAGCAAAGTATTCGCATCTTCGCTATCTATCTCTTTCAATCTCTCTTTTAGCTTCGCAACTCTTTCTCTTTGAGCATTTATCTCCTCTTCGGTATACTGTTTTGCATTTATGATCTCATCTGCCAAAGATGCATCAACTCTCTCTTTCAATCCCTTTAGCAACTCTATAGCCAACTCTTGATGTTTGTCTATCGTAAGTCTCATTCCAAGTCCAAACTCGGCATTATCCTCAAAAAGCGAATTTATCCAAGCAGGACCTCTTCCCTCGGCATTTTTCTTCCAAGGAGTAGTCGGCAAGTTTCCGCCGTATATTGAGGAGCATCCGGTAGCATTAGAAACAAGCATCCTATCTCCGAAAAGCTGACTAGCAAGTTTGATATATGGAGTCTCACCACATCCCGGACATGCTCCGCTAAATTCAAATAGAGGCTCAAGAAATTGGGCTTCTTTCATCTTTTCATGATTTAATTTGCTTCTGTCGAAATTGGGTAGCTTCATAAATGCATCCCAATTTCTCGCACCCTCTTCCCTTAAAGGCAACTGCTCGTGCATATTGATAGCTTTTAGTTCGGGGTTTTGTTTGTTTTTGGCCGGACAAACCTCGACACACAAAGTACATCCGGTACAATCCTCCACAGAAACTTGTATGGTAAATTTCAACCCTTTAAAATCTTTGCCTTTAGCATTTGCCGTTTTAAATCCCTCCGGCAAAATAGCAAGACTCTCATCCTCTATCAATTTTGATCTGATAGCACTATGAGGGCATACATAGACACATTCGTTGCACTGGATACAAGTATCCGGATCCCAAACCGGAACTTCAAGCCCTACATTTCTCTTTTCATACTGAGTAGTACCGCTTGGCCAAGTTCCATCCGCCGGCATCGCACTTACCGGCAATTCATCACCTTTTCCTTCGATAAGGGTTTTGGTAATTTTTTGCACGAATTCAGGTAAATTTTCACCTTTGATAACCGGCTCTAAAGGTATGTTGCTTGTTATCTTCTCAGGAACGATAACTTCATAGAGGTTTGCCAAAGTGTTATCGACCGCTTGATAGTTCATCTGCACTATCTTATCGCCCTTTTTGCCGTAAGTTTTATGTATCGCCTCTTTTATCTTTTTGATAGCTTCATCTTTTGGCAAAATACCGGAAATTGCAAAGAAACATGTTTGCATTACGGTATTGATCCTTGCTCCCATGTTGCTTTTTTTGGCAACACTATAACCGTCTATGACATAAAATTTCAACTTTTTCTCTATCATCTCCTCTTGCACTTTTCTTGGCAATCTGTCCCAAACCTCATCTTTGGAATATGGAGTATTTAAAAGGAAAGTAGCTCCCTCTTTAGCATATTTGAGTATCTCGAATTTCTCCAAAAATACCGCTTGATGACAAGCGACAAAATCGGCTCTTTTTATAAGATATGTCGATTTGATAGGTTTTGGTCCAAATCTCAAAAATGAAGTTGTAACTGAACCCGCTTTTTTGGAGTCATACACAAAGTAGCCTTGAGCATAGTTTGGTGTCTCTTCTCCTATGATTTTGATGCTGTTTTTATTGGCTCCGACCGTTCCGTCGCTTCCGAGACCGAAAAATACCGCTTTGAAAGTATCTTGATCGTCTATCGTAAAGTTATCGTCATACTCAATGCTAGTATGTGTTACATCATCTACGATACCGACCGTAAAGTGATTTTTAGGTCTATCTTTTTCAAGTTCGTCAAATATACCCTTTATCATCGCAGGTGTAAACTCTTTAGATGAAAGACCGTATCTGCCTCCGACAACCTTCGGCATATCAAAATCAAGCTCACCCATCTCATTCATTTCACTTAAAGCTCCGATAACACTAAGATACATAGGCTCTCCGACGGCTCCGGGCTCTTTTGTCCTATCAAGAACCGCTATCTTCTCCACCGTTTTAGGTAATGCTTTGACAAAAAGCTCTCTATCAAAAGGATTGAAAAGTCTTGCTTTAATAACTCCTACTTTTTCACCTTTGTTTACAAGATATTCGACCGTCTCTTCGGTAGCTTCGGTAGCAGAACCCATAATGACTATCACTTTTTTAGCATCTTTTGCTCCGTGATATTCGTAAACTTTATACTCTCTGCCTGTTAGCTCGGCAAATTTGTCCATATTTTTTTGCAATATTTTAGCAACTTCGTCATAATATTTATTGACCGTTTCTCTACCTTGAAAATAGACATCGGGATTTTGAGAAGTTCCTCTTATGAATGGATTGTCCGGATTTAGAGCTCTTTTTCTATGGGCTTTTACAAACTTCATATCTATCATTTTCTTCATAATCTCTTCATTAAGAAGTTCTATCTTATTTACCTCATGAGAAGTCCTAAAACCGTCGAAAAAGTGTACGAAAGGTATCCTTGACTCAAGTGTGGCGGCTTGAGATATGAGAGCAAAATCGTGAGCCTCCTGAACGGAGTTGGAGCTAAGAAGGGCAAATCCTGTCTGCCTTACCGCCATAACATCCTGATGATCTCCGAAAATCGAAAGTGCTTGAGCCGCAAGAGACCTTGAAGCCACATGAAAAACGGTCGGCGTTAACTCTCCGGCTATCTTATACATCGTAGGGATCATCAGCAAAAGACCCTGTGAAGCCGTAAAGGTTGTCGTCAAAGAACCCGCTTGGATAGATCCGTGAGCCGTAGCACTCGCTCCGCCTTCACTTTGCATCTCCATTATCAAAGGAACGGTGCCGAAAATATTTTTTTCACCTTTAGTCGAATAGACATCACTAAGCTCAGCCATTGGAGATGACGGTGTAATAGGGTATATCGAGATAACCTCATTTATCTTATGGGCTACTCTCGCAACCGCTTCGTTTCCATCAATTGTCGCAAATTTTTTACTCATACTAACTCCCTTTTTTTATAGTTGACTAATTTTAACATATTAATCTTTTTATTTTAATAACAATCCACAAATATAGCAAATTTATTTTTTCAATCTATGCCCTACAAGCGGTTTTATACCATTTTCTTGCCCAAGATACAGACTAAAACCAAAACTTGTGATATAACTTGTTATAACCGCTGCCGTCATCGGTATAACGACATCTGCATGACTCATCTCAGTTATCATAACTATAGCGGCAAGCGGTGTTTTAGCCCCTGCCGAGAGAGCCGAACCCATACCCGCAAGAGTAAACATAACCATCTCGTTTGGAAAAAGATGACCGAACATATTGCCTGTTGCCGCACCTATTAGAAGATTTGGCAATACCAAACCTCCCGGTATTCCAAACCCTATGGTAAAACTTGTTATAAAAAGGGTTAATATAATAATAGCTATATCAATTTGAACAGAAAATGGAACTTGAGCAAGTTTTGATATGATACTCATATGTGCCGGAGCAGAGAGAATATCTATATCATTGGTCACATAATACAATCCCGCAAGAAAAGGAAATGCTATCAATGTTCCTATTATCGGTCTTCTCATCGGAGATATAATCTTTGAAACATCTATACTAAAATGAAACAAAAATGTATATACATAGGTAATAAATGAAACAAGAAGCCCCATTATAACAATATAGGGGATACTTGTAAGTGTCCACATAGGCTTATCTACCAAAAGTATAAACGGATGAGTTCCTCTAAAAAACGAGAATGTCAAATAGCTCACAATAGAGGCGATAATCATCGGAGCAAAAGGACGATAGTCAAAATCATACATATTTTCAAGCTCCATGGCAAATATAGAACTTCCAAGAGGAGCTTTCAAAAGTGCTCCGGTAAATGCACCTCCTCCTATAAGACCAAGACTGCTTTTAAATCTCTTTCCAAGTCCGTAAGACTTGCCTATCCATTCGCCAATCCCAACACCAAGGAAAAATGATGGACCCTCACGACCGGCTATAAATCCTCCCGATAGAGTAAAAATAGAAAGTAAAAATTTCATAAAAAGAGACTTCAATTTTAAATATTGTTTAGATTTTAGATGCAGTATGGAAAATCCTATACCTGCACCCGCTACAGCATCATCTTTTGAAATAGCCATGCCAACCAAAATAGAAACAAAAATAGGATAAACTAAAAGCAAAATAATATTTGTAGTTAAAAATTCATTTATATTAACTATAATCAAATCCATAAGTGCCGCCATTATACCGGTAATAAGACCTACCGCTATAGCAAATGGTATCCATCTGCCAAAAAAGTGAGCTATTACCAAAAGATCAAATTTTATCTCTATATTATGATTAAAACATCTTGCAATATAAGCTTTATAATCCTTTTTATGTTCGATAGAACAACTCTTTTTATCCTTGTTTTTTGACTCTTGTTTATCTTTTTCTTTTGCATCGCTCATTGCTTTTTCCTTATCTACAAACTTTTTTCCACCTCAATAAGCTCTTTTACACCATTATAAAGGTCATAGGCACAGTCAACTTCACTAACACCAAGTCTTCTTTTATTACTTATATCAAAAATACCACCTTCACTCTCGGAATGTTCGCCGTGAACTCCTCTTATCTGAAGATGATTTTTGTCTGTTATCTTTTTAAATAGATCCATATCTCTTGAAAGCTTGGGTAACTTTATATGAACACTTGCTCTCATGGCCGTTCCAAGATTTGTAGGACAACTTGTTATATATCCGAGATGTTCGCTTTTCATAAACTTTACACTATTTTGTATAAAATCCACCGCTTTTGCCAATCTGTCAAAAACCTCTTTGATATCTCCGCCTTGTTGCATAGAGATAATCCTAAGTTCATCCTCTTCATTTATCCATACTAAAAAAGTTTTATCGTCATTATGGTATATTCCCCTGCCCTCAGGCCAATCTCTATTTAACCCCGCAGCCTCAAGAAACCTATCCCCCTCTTTAAACAGAAAATGATCTTTTATGAGTTGTTCTTGAATATCTTTACTCATTCCTTTTAAAGGATAATAGCTTCCACTCAACTCTCCGTCGAAAGATTTTAATGCATCGCTCACTCTTTTTTCCACCTCATCTCTTTGTTCTTTTGATATGATAGTACCAAGTGGAAAATCAGCCAAATTTCTACCTACTCTTATCCTTGTGGATAGGATATATTGACTGCTTGGATCTGGATTGGTCATCTTTAAATCTTTCGGATTGAAATTACTTATATGTTTATCACTCTTTTCAAAACCGTGATACTCTTTTATAATAGGATCAAATAAAGGAGCAAAAACATCATAACTCTCTTTATCTCCTGCATAGACTCCTATGCCACTGTCTATATTTTTAACTCCAGAATTAATTGCTTTTTCTATAGTAAAACCGTTTGGTGTCTTTTTGTTCTTTAACTCTTCAAAAACCTCTTTTGTCAAGTATTTGCAAAGTAGAGATTTGCAATCTTTTGGAAAATTTGGAAAATTCATACAAAACCTTTTTGTGTTATTTTTATCTTCGATTATGTAAGTATAGGATAAGTTATGTAAAAATTAAATTAATAATATAATAATTTAGGATTTCAGAAAGACATCAATAGGTTTCACACATATTTCGTTAATCGCTTTTTGTTAACAAATTAGTCCTACAAAACGATTGTCTCATCTGAATAAAACCTATTGATATTATAAAAATTTCTACTGTGCGGTGGTTTCACAGTACTCTCATGATTTACTTTTTGATAGATAGATAATTATTTAAAGCATTTATATAGGCTTTCGCACTTGCTTCCATAGTATCAAGGCTAAGTCCATGCCCCATAACGGGAGTTTTACACTCTTCAAACTTTACTTTTACTACAACTCTTGCCAAAGCATCCTTTCCCTGTGTTACAGAATTTACCTTATACTCTTTAAGCTCTCCATGAATATTAGAAACTCTATCTATTACTTTAAAGACTGCATCCATAGTACCATTTCCTATGGCAGCATCTGTGATGGTTTCTCCGCTATGTTCTATAGCAACTGCTGCACTCGGAACTCCGCCACTACAATCGCTAAGTTGCATACTGACAAGCTTATACATCTCTTCTGTTTTTGTTATTTGACTTGTTACAATCGCTCTAATATCATCATCAAATATCTCTTTTTTCTTATCTGCCAAATCTTTAAATCTCAAAAATGCTTTATTGATCTCTTCATCATTCAAGGAATATCCAAGTTGTGACACCCTATCTTTAAAAGCATGACGACCGGAGTGCTTACCAAGCACCAATGAGTTTTGGCTAAGTCCTATATCTTCAGCTCTCATTATCTCATATGTATTTTTGTGTTTTAAAACTCCGTCTTGATGGATACCGCTTTCGTGAGCAAAAGCATTTTTACCAACTATCGCTTTATTGGGTTGAGGATTGATACCAGTTATATTTGCCACAAGTCTGCTGGTAGGATATATCTCTTTTGTGTTTATATTGGTTTTAAATCCCTCAAATTTATCGCTTCTTGTTTTTATCGTCATTACTATCTCTTCAAGTGCAGCATTGCCTGCTCTTTCGCCAATACCATTTATAGTACATTCTACCTGTCTTGCTCCGGCTTGAATACCAGAAAGTGTATTTGCTGTTGCCAAACCAAGATCATTATGGTTGTGAAGAGATACTATAGCTCTATTTCCTATAAAATTACATACCTCCTTGGTTACCTCATATATCTCATCAGGCAATAAATAACCAACGGTATCGGGTATATTGATAGTATTGGCACCGGCTTTTATGGTAGCATCGATAATCTCTTTCATAAAACTCATCTCACTTCTACAAGCATCTTCCAAAGAGAACTCCACATCATCTACAAAAGTTTTAGCATACTCCACGGCCATTACAGCTCTTTTTATCACCTCTTCGGGCTTCATTTTAAGCTTATACTCCATATGGATGGGGCTTGTAGCTATAAAGGTGTGTATTCTTCTTTTTTTGGCATTTTTTATGGCTTCACCAGCCTTTTTTATATCATTTTCCATCGCTCTTGCCAAAGAGCATACCGTGCTTTCATCCACAACGGAGGCTATTTTGCTTATAGCATCAAAATCGCCCTCGCTTGCCGCCGCAAATCCCGCCTCTATGATATCAACTCCGAGTTTTTGAAGCTGTAAGGCTATTTGGATTTTCTCTTCAGTATTCATCGAAGCTCCGGGGCTTTGCTCACCGTCTCTTAAAGTCGTATCAAATATTTTTATAGTTTTATCTTGCATTTATTTTTCCTTATTGTATATGATTTTTATGATAGATTGTGTAAAATATTAAAATTGTAGTAACAGTAGAGAGTTTTTTGTCTCAATTTTTGGTAAATATTTGATGGCTTTTACCGTGCCAGTTATTGTACCTTGCATATAACTCTCCTTGAATTTTGATTTATTATACTAAATTTTACCATTTTTTGCAATTTTTCTTCGTTTTTGAAAACTTTTATATCCTCTAAACAAACCATACAAAATATACAAAGTAAAAAATAGTACTATGGATTCTATCAAAAACAAATATACAAAAGATAGTAATGCTATAAGAATTATCAAAACCTTTTTTATATTGGCTTTTTTAAAATCTATCTTTTTAAAACTGGGGTATCTTATGTTGCTAACCATCAAAAAGGATACAAGAGTGATAAATATCAAAATTATCCAAGAAAATTTTCCATCTACCATATGGTATTTTATACCAAAAAGTATCCAAATGCTTATAAAAACTGCAGCAGTTGGGATAGGAACCCCTATAAAAACCGATGGTTCACTTGTAGGTATCGTTACATTAAATCTTGCAAGTCTTATAGCTCCAAAAAGCACATAAATCGCAGTTAACAAAGAACCCAATTTGCCATAGTGTACACCAATATTATAGTAAAAAAGCATAGCAGGTGCAACTCCAAAAGCTACCAAATCAGCAAGAGAGTCAAACTCGGCACCAAATCTTGAAGTGGTTTTGGTTAGTCTAGCTACTCTTCCGTCAAGTCCGTCAAAAAGCAAAGACAACAGTATGAGATATACTGCCTTTTCGAATTCCCCTTTTGATGAGGCTATAATACTCAAAACTCCCGTAAAAGCACTTGCAGCAGTAAATAGATTGGGGATTATATATATTAGATAAGATTTATTTTTATTTATCATCTAAAAAATATCCAAGAATACTCTCTCCGGCTTTTACTTTTTCACCTTCGACAACTTTTATCCTGCATTCAAGAGGCAAAAAAAGCTCAACTTTTCCACTTGTTAAAATAAGATATCTATCACCTTTTCTTACTTTTTTAAAATTATTACATATTGTATGTATCTTTCTTGCACATTTTCCAGCATAAGATACTATAAGTACATCTTTTTCTTCATGCTTTGATAAAATTTCCACTCTCTCATTTAAAGTTTTTGATTTATTTGATTTGATATCTATACTCAATCCGTGAGTGTATAATACATTTTCAATATTCATATCAAATGGATTTCTTTGCAAAGATACATCACATATAGAATTATCTATAGAAACTTTTAACATCTCTTTTTTAAGGTATTTATCCTCAACAGTTTTTCCTATGTATGAAACCTTACCATCTATTGGTGCAAGTATGGACATTTCATCAAATTCATCAGGAATTCTTTCTGGATTTCTAAAAATATAGCCAAAAAATATAGCCAAAAATGCAAAAAATAGTGCAAAAACAGTACATCCCACAAGAGCAAAAAATAGAAATAAAACAGTAAAAATCGCTGTATATTTCCACCCCTCTTTTGCAATTATCTCAGTTTTTCTACAAATCATTAAGACTTTTTATCCTCTTCATTTTTTTTATCATTATTAGCATTATATTCCGCTTTTTGTATATCACTTTCCTCATCATCTTCCCTTTGAATACCATTGGCTTTTTCAAACTCTTTTATAATTTTCCTAACAAGTGTTCCTTTTATAGTCTCTTTTTCAAACAACTCTTTAACGATATTTTCAATTGCTTCACTATACTCTCTTAAAGTTCCAAGAACCCTTTTATATCTTTCATCAAGCATGGTTTTTACATATTCGTCAAGATTTTCAGCCATCTTGTCGCTATACTCTTTTACAGTAGCTCCTGGCATAAATCTGTTTTGCTGTTTTTCAAGTACCATAAGTCCGGCAACTTCGCTCATACCATACATACTAACCATAGCTTTTATGATATCGGTCGCTCTTTCTAAATCATTTCCCGCACCAGTAGATATCTCTTTTATAAAAACTTCCTCAGCCGCTCTTCCGCCAAGAAGAGTATCGACTTCAGCAATAAGTTCATGTCGTTGCATTAAAAATTTATTCTCTTCCGGAGTATTTAGAGTATATCCAAGTGCAGCAAGACCCCTTGGAATGATAGAAACTTTAGAAACTTTTTTAGCCCCTTTTGTAGTCTCGGCTATAAGTGCATGACCGCTTTCGTGGTAAGCTACTATCCTTTTCTCTTTTGAATTTATTCTTCTGCTTTTCTTTTCAAGTCCGGCTATGGCTCTTTCAACCGCTTCAATCATATCTTTTTGTTTTACTTCGTCTTGATTGTTTCTACCTGCAAGAAGTGCGGCTTCATTGATAATATTTGCCAAATCTGCCCCGGCAAGTCCTGCCGTAAGTCTGCCTATCTCTTCAAGATCTATATCTTTAGCAAGTTTTATACCTTTTATGTGAACTTTTAAAATTTCAACTCTACCTTTAAAGTCCGGTTTATCTACAAGAACTTGTCTGTCAAATCTTCCAGGTCTAAGCAAGGCTGGATCTAAAACTTCCGGTCTATTTGTAGCTGCAAGAACAATAACAGGAGAATTGTCTGAGCTAAATCCATCCATTTCTGCTAAAAGTTGGTTTAGAGTTTGTTCTCTTTCATCATTTCCTCCGAAATTTCCTGCAGCTGCTCTACTTTTTCCTATGGCATCTATCTCGTCTATAAAAACTATGGATGGTGCCTCTTTTTTTGCACCCTCAAACAAATCCCTCACTCTACTCGCTCCTACTCCAACAAACATCTCTATAAATGATGATCCAGAAACAGAAAAGAAAGGTACATCAGCCTCTCCTGCTACAGCTTTAGCAAGAAGAGTCTTACCTGTACCCGGAGGTCCTACCAAAAGTACACCTTTTGGTATCTTTGCCCCAAGTCTTAAGTACCTATCGGGATGCTTCAAAAAGTCAACTATCTCTTTTACTTCATCTTTAGCCTCTTCAACTCCTGCTACATCAGAAAATTTAGTATTTGGTTTTTCAGAATTTATAAGTTTTTTACTGCTTCCCATACCAAGTATCCCACCTCCGATATTTTTTTGCATTCTGTTTGCCAAAAACATCCATATACCAAAAAATATAAATATAGGTAGCACCCAAGAAAAGAGAAATTCGCTTAGCCAAGTTGTTTCACTAAAAGCTGCATAAGAGATATGATTTTTCTCAAGTAGTGGTATAAGAGTAGGATCATCTCCTACTTTTTTAGCTATATATACGATTTTCATACCATTTGTATCGGATACGGCCTTTATAATAGTTTGACCTATAGCTACACTATTTACCTCTTTTTTTTCGATAAGATTTTTTATCTTAGAGTAACTTACATTTTTACTGATAACTTTTTGATTGTTGTCAAACATACCACTTTGCATATTGTTAATACCTGTTGCAGGATTTACAAAGCTTTTAAAAATCAATATGACAACTATAGAAAAGATTGCAAATACTAATAATGGATTGTTATTAAAAAAATTATTATTATCATTTTTTTGATTATTGTTTTGTGCCACTATTTTCCCTTTTTTAAATGAAGAGTTATCCACTCCCCTTTTTTAATATTTTTCATGATTTGAAAATCATTATATTTTAATAATATTTTATCCAAATATTTATCCAATATCCCTGATAATATCAGATTGCCATTTTGCTTTACAGCTTTTTTCAAATCTCCACTTATCATAACAAGAACATCTGCCACAATATTGGCTATAACAGTATCATATTTTTCTTGTGCAAAATTTGCCGAACCTTCCCAAATATTGTTATGTGCAACATGATTTAATTCAAAATTCTTTTTTGCACTCTTCACACTTAAAGGATCAGTATCACATAGATCAACTAAGGCACCAAGCTTTGCAGCAGCTATAGAGAGTATGCCGCTACCACAACCAACATCCAAAACTGTGTCTTTTTCCTTAACAATATCCCCTATGATCTCCAAGCAAGATGAAGTACTTTCGTGATGTCCGGTCCCAAAGCTTAAAGCGGGATCAATCAAAATATTAATAAACTTTTCTTTGTCATCTTCCCAAGTAGGGTGGATATAAAATTTTCCAATTTCAACAGGCTGAATAGAATTTTTATATTTTTCAATCCAATCGATATTTTCTTTTTGTGTTAAAATTTGAGAAACATCGACTTTTTCACTCACAGCATTCGAAAGTTTTTTGGCAAATTCTTCCACTCCGAACTTAATTTCACTTAAATCCTCTTCACTTCTAACGATTATGGAACCATTCTGCTCTTCTATCGCATCTACTCCAAGCTCAAGTATAAAATCACAAAAAAGTTGAAAATATTTTGAAGGAGTTACGAGAAGTTCATTATAAGTTTCAAGCATATATCAACCCAATACATCTTCAAGCTTCTCTTTTAAAACTTGTGGTGTAAAAGGTTTGACAATATAGTTATTAACTCCTGCCTTAAGTGCAGTTATAACCTCTTTTTTACCGCCTTCAGTTGTTACCATTATAATAGGAAGATCTTCGTATTTACTTTCTGCCCTAACCTTTTTGACAAGTTCAAGTCCATTCATTTCAGGCATATTCCAATCAGTTATAAGCACATCAATATCAGAATTTTCCTGCATAATTTTCCATGCCTCAAGACCATGCTCTGCTTCAAGTACATCTTTATGTCCTATTCTTGCAAGAGTATTTTTTATAATCCTTCTCATAGTTGAGCTGTCGTCTACTACTAAAAGCTTCAATGTTTTTCCTTTTATTTTAGTATTTTGGTAACTAATTTTTTTTAATTTTATCTTATTTTAGTTTTAGATTACTTTAAATGCTTTTTTTAAGTCTATCTTACCTTCATAAAAAGCTTTTCCAACTATCACACCCGCTATTTTACCGCTTTCTTTGCACTTTATGATATCTTCTATGTCTTTAACTCCTCCGCTTGCAATGGTATCTACCCCGCTTGCTTCATAAATCTCTTCGGTAAACCTTACATTTACACCGCTAAGCATACCATCTTTGCTTATATCGGTACAAATGATGGCTTCCACTCCTGCTTTTGCAAACTCTTTTGCCAAATCAGTAGCTCTCATATCGCTAACTTCAGCCCAACCCTCCACGGCAACCATGCCCTCAATAGCATCTATACCTACCACGATAGGATACTTTTTTGCCATATCTTTGACAAAATCAGGCTGTTTAAGAGCTATCGAGCCGAGTATTACTCTGTTTACTCCGAGATCAAGATACATCTTTATCGTCTCTTCATCTCTTATGCCTCCGCCAAGTTCCAACTTTAAATCGGTATTTTTTCGTATTTTTTTAATTTGCTCCAAATTTTTAGGCTCTCCCGCAAAAGCTCCGTTTAGATCCACAAGATGAACCCATCTACTTCCCATCTCTTCAAAGCTTTTTGCTACCTCCCAAGGCTCGTCGCTATATATCTTTGCACTATCCATAAGACCTTTGCTGAGCCTCACGGCTTTTCCATCTTTTAAATCAATGGCGGGTAAAATATCCACTATACTTCCTTTATAAAATTTTCTATGATTTTTAGTCCATTGTTATGTGACTTTTCGGGATGTGGTTGAAAACCGTAAACATTCTCTTTTTGTACTGCACTTGCAAACTCATATCCGTAAAAAGTTTTACCTATGGCATATCTATCATCGCAAACGGCATGATAAGAGTGGACGAAATATAGATAAAAACTCTCTTCCAAACCTTTCAAAAGAGGAGAGTTTTTTTGTTTAAAAAGTTTATTCCATCCCATGTGGGGTATCTTAAGCCTTTTTTGAAACTTTGATTTATCAAAAAATCTTACCTCCCCGGGTACCAAACCAAGCCCCAAATGAGAACCAAACTCTTCGCTTTTATCAAAAAGAAGTTGCATGCCAAGACAAATCCCAAGCAGAGGTTTGCCACTTTTGGCAAACTCCTTTACCGCCTCGTCAAGCCCTCTCTCTTTTAGATGCTCCATAGCATCCCCGAAAGCTCCTACTCCGGGAAGTATAAGCTTATCAAACTCTTTTAAACTGTTCGCATCTCCTTCAACTTGCACCTCTATCCCATATTTTAAAAAAGCATTTTTCACACTGCTTAAGTTGCCCATATTATAATCGACTATACCTGTCTTCACAAACCCATCTCCCTATCCAAATACTCTTTAAACACTTTAGCATACGACTTTTTATCATTCAAAGCTTCTTTAAAAATCATAAGATTATCAAAATACTCCTCTTTGGTTATATTGCCTTTTAAAAGCTCATACTTTAGATATAGCCAATAGGTGTTTAAAACATCGCTTTCGCAATACTCCTTTATCTTTTTAAGCTCATTTGTATAGTAAAGCTCACTTACCTCATCGCCATGCACATCATATTTTCCGGGAAGTCCCGCCATTTTACATAATAGATCAAGCTTTAAGCCCCTAACCGCTCCGAACTCCCCTATATGATCCATCAAATCGACATGAAATCTATCGCTATATCTTGAGCGGTAATTGTCCCATTTGCTTTTATTTGTATCGCGATTGTCTTTTTCAAAATATGCAAAGCAGGAGAGATTGTATTTCATAGCTCTTATCATAAGCATCGGCATATCAAAAGCCCTGCCGTTGAAACTAACAAGCTTAGGCTCTTTTTTATCTATAAAATTTAGAAAATTCTCTATCATCTGCTTTTCGCTCTCCCCCTCTATGGAGCTAACTTTTTGAAACTTACCGAAATCATCGCAAATAACGGCGGATATAGCAACTACTTGATGAAAAGGGATAGGCAAAAACGAGTATCCGCTTTTTTCCTCTTGCAATCTAAAAGCTTCGTTGGTAATTTCCAAAGAATCGCCCTCAAGAGCAAATTCACTCTTGACAAGCTCAACATCAGGAATAGTTTCACAATCAAATACACATATCATTTATCTTCTTTTTGGCTAAATTTGATATAATTGTATCTAAAAAAGGGTAAAAGTGAGATTAGTTAACCTATGAAAGATAAATTAGAGTATTTTGCCGTCAAATTTCTTGTGTATGTAGCCAATTTGCTACCTCAAAACTTTGCATATTCGCTTATGAAATTTATCTCAAGAACTATATTTAATTTTGAAAAAAGAAGAAGAGAACTAACTCTAAAAAATCTCTCTCTTGCATTTAAAGAGAAGGATGACAAAGAGATACGAAAACTTGCCGTACAAGCCTATGAAAATGTAGCTATCACGGTAAGCGAAATACTATTTATGATAAATGACAAATTAGATTTGGACAGTATGATAACGAACAAAGATGAAGTCATGAAAAAACTTGATAATTTAGAGCTTGATAGAGGCATCATATTTGTAACCGGACATTTTGGCAATTGGGAATTGATGGCTCACTTTTTGGCAAAAAACGGCTATCCTATGATAGTGATAGGCAGAAAAGGCAACAACGAACTGATAGAAAACCATTTTACAACCCCGTTTAGAGAAAAATATGGCAATAAAAATGTATATAAAAAAAATGCTCTCATCTCCATGGTAAAAACTCTTAAAAGATCAAAAAATATAGGATTTATGGCGGATCAAAAAGCAGGCGGAAGCAGTAGTATCAAAGTAAACTTTTTTTCTCATCCCGCCGATACGGTAAGCACGATAGCCTTTTTAAAGCTAAAATACAATCCCCTCATCATACCCACATTTGCCATAAGAGAAAAAGATGGAAAATATAAAATAGAGATTTTCGAGCCTGTGGAGTATATAGCCGATGAGTGCGAAAACGAAAAGGATAAAATAGCCAAAATGACTCAAAAATATAACGATATTTTAGAAACCGTTATAAGAAAATATCCCGAGCAGTGGTTTTGGATGCACAATCGCTGGAGATTGGCTATTTGAAAACTCTTATTTTAAGCGATCAAAAAGCGGGTCACCTAAACCAATCTATTGCATTTTGCAAATTAAAAGGGTTGGATTATGACATTGTCGATATCAAAAACAATTATAAGTTTTTAACATATATTTTTGATTTTTTACGATTTTACCCCTCTTTTTTACTACCGAAAATCCCAAAAAAGAGGTATAAAGCCGTTGTATCTGCTGGTTCGGCCACCTACTATCTAAACAAAGCTTTATCAAAAAAACTAAAAGTCAAATCGGTAGCCATAATGCTACCAAAAGGTTTTAGATACAAAGACTTCGACTATATCGTAGCCCAAAGCCACGACAATCCGCCAAATCTAAACAATATCATAACCATACCCGTCAATCTATCATACATAGATGACAAAACCGATAACAAAATAGACACAAAAGATGGCATAGGGATTGTCATAGGAGGAGATAATAAGATATTTTCCATGCAAAAAGATGATATAAAAAGGGTTTTGGATGAGATATTTACAAAGTTTCCTCATAAAAAAAAGTTCGTAACTACTTCCCGAAGAACTCCAAAAGAGATAGAAGAGCTTATAGAAAGCTATGATTTTGACTACAAGATTATATATTCTAAAACTCCCGACATCAACCCGATACCCTACTTTTTAAAGAGTTGCAGAGACATATATGTTACTATGGATTCCACCTCTATGCTTAGCGAGATAAAAGCAAACAGCAGTGCAAACCTTCACATTATAGAGCTTGAAAGTAAAATAAAAGATACCAAATATCACAAACTTGCTAAAAATGTAGAGCAGTTAAAGGGCAAATTCGACTACAAGCCATATCTTGAGAGGATCAATCTATGAAAGTGGTGCAACTTTTACCCGAACTCAATGAAGGCGGAGTCGAGAGAGGAGTTGTGGAACTCTCAAGAGAGCTGATAAAAAGAGGATTTAGCTCCATAGTCATAAGTAACGGCGGAAAATTGGCAAAAGAGATAGAAAACGATGGAGCAAAACATATAAAATATGATATTTGTAGCAAAAATCCCCTAAATGCTCCGTATAGAGCGATGGGTTTGAGAAAAATCTTAAAAGAGATAAAGCCCGATATTTTACATGTCAGAAGCAGAGTTCCGGCATGGCTGACCCACTTTGCAAACAATAGTTTACATATCCCTATTGTATCCACCGTTCACGGCTTTAACAGTGTGAGTTTTTATAGCAAAATTATGACAAAAGCCGACAAAGTGATATGTGTCAGCACCGCCATAAAAGAGTATATACAAAAACACTACGACACACCCGAACAAAAGATAACCGTTATACCAAGAGGAGTGGATCTAAAAAAATTCAATCCTAAAAATATTGATATTGCCTTTATGGATAAATTTATAGATAAATACGGCTTAAAAGACAGTTTCACGGTCTCTACGGTGGGTAGAATAACTCAGCTAAAAGATATCGAAACTTTCATAAAAGCTATATCATTGCTTCAAAAAGATTATTCCTCTATAAAAGGTTTGGTAGTAGGCGGAGCAAGAGAGGATAAAAAGGAGTATTTTAACTCTCTGAAAAATCTCTCAAAAGAGTTAAAGGCAAATATCATCTTTACAGGAAGCATCTCAAAAGTAGCGGAAATATACCATATAAGCGATGTGGTGGTAAGCGGCTCGAAAAAACCCGAAAGTTTCGGAAGAAGTGTAGCCGAAGCTTTGGCACTAAACACTCCCGTCATTGCTACCAATCATGGCGGAGTTTTAGATATAATACAAAAAAATAAAAACGGATACTTTTTTAGCATAGGAGATCACAAAGAGTTGGCAGAAAAAATCATAAAAGCAAAAGAGTTGAAATTTGACGGATTTGAGTATATAAAAGAGAACTTTTCGCTTGAAAATATGGTAGAAAAAACGGTAGAGGTGTATAAAAATCTCATTTTGGAGAAGAGATCATGAATAAAGAGATCATAGAAAAACTCAGAGAGTTAAAACCGATACTAAAAGAGAGATACGGCATAGAAGAGTTTGCGGTTTTCGGCAGTGTTGCCAAAGGCTGCGACACAGAAGATAGTGATGTGGATATCGCCATACTAAAAGATAACAAAAAAAGCTTTTTTTTGCTTTTAAGGGCTAAAAGTTTTTTAGAGGACAGACTAAATAAAAGTGTTGATATTGGAGATTTTAACAGTATGAAAACTTTTATAAAAAACAGAATAAAAAAGGATTTTATCTATGTTTGATATAAATAAAATAGATAGACCTATAGGTATGTTTGTATTTGACATCTATATAGCAAGTCTAAAGATAAAAGAGGTAGTAAAAGATTTTGACAACATCCAAGACCTACTTTATGATTTTCGCTCATGGGATACAATTATAAGAGAGTTTGAGATCATAGGAGAAGCGAGTAAATATCTGCTTCGAGACAAACTCATAGAAAAAGAGTATCAAATAGTTGTGGATTTTAGAAATTATATTGCCCATGAATATTTTGGAATAGATAAAGATAGAATTTGGAACCTTATACATAAAGATTTAAATGATTTTATAAAAATTATTTTAGAACTTATAAAAAACATAGAGCCAAAAACAAAACAAGAGTTAATAGAAGCTTTTATAGAGGACAATCACTATCTTGATTTTGTTGTAAAAGAACTTGAAAAGTTGTAAAAAAAGATAAGGACATATAAAAATTGCATTTAAAAATTTTGATGATAAGTTTAGATTTTCCTCCTACTGTCGGAGGCATATCTGCACATGTTTATGAACTCTCCAAAGCTCTTTTAAAACTTGGCAACAGTGTCAGTATAGCAACCAAAAGAGTAGATAAAAAACAAAAAAGATATGAAGAGATTGAGGGACTTAAAATATATAGATTTGATTTGAAATATATAGGATTTATATACGGGATGCAGATAAACAGTTTTGCAAAAGAGTTAAACAAAAAAGAAAACTTTGACATTATCCATATTCACGGGATGAGACCTTTGGAGTTTTTTGATATAAAAAATACTCCCTTGGTATATACCAATCACACCTCCGGATATCTAAAAAGGATTAAAAAAGGCGGATATAGGGTAGCTTTAATGAAAAAACTTTTTCAAAAGCCTGATCTTTTTTTAGCTCCAAGCAAAGAGCTTTTAGAAACTCCTTTTAAAATCCATGCAAAAAAGAGATATATCCCAAACGGTGTAGAGATAGACAAATATAAAAAAGATATAGAAAAAAGAGCTATTTTAAGAAAAAAACTCAATATCAAAGATGATGAAATAGTAGGCATTGTAACAAGAAGAATGGTTTGGAAAAATGGAGTATTATACCTTGCAAAAGCAACAAAATATATAAAAAACAAAAAAGCAAAACTTCTTTTTATAGGCGACGGGGAAGACTTTGCAAAGATAAAAGAGGAATTATCCAAAAATTTTGAAGATAGATATATACTTCTTGGCTCCAAAAAACATGATGAAATCATTCCATACTATAGTGCAGCCGACTTTTCCATACTTCCTTCCATCATGGAAGCTACAAGTATAAGCGGACTTGAAGCTATGGCGGCATCTTTACCTTTGGTGGGGACTATTACCGGAGGTATTCCTGATCTTATAGAAGATGGGAAAAACGGATTTTTATGTAAAAAAGAGGATGAGAAAGATTTGGCAGATAAGATAGATATTTTACTTGGTAAGGATTTAAAAGTTATGGGCAAAAACTCTTATGAAAAAGTAAAAAATGAGTTTAGTTGGGATATAATCGCTAAAAAAACTTTGGAAGCTTATAAGGAAATTTTGTGAAGAGCATTTTAGTAGTTTTCGGTACTCGTCCGGAAGCGATAAAAATGGCACCTGTTATCAAAGAGCTTAAAAAATATCCAACAATATTTAATACTAAAGTATGTGTTACCGCTCAGCACAGAGAGATGCTGGATCAAGTTTTAGAGCTTTTTGAGATAAAACCGGACTATGATCTAAACATTATGAAACAGGGGCAAGATCTTTACGATATTACGATAAATATTTTGCAAGATATAAAAAAAGTATTAGAAGAGTTTAAACCCGATATAGTTTTAGTCCATGGAGACACCACGACAACAAGCACGGCAAGTTTAGCGGCATTTTATCAAAAGATAAAAGTTGGACATATTGAAGCCGGACTTAGAACTTGGGATATATATAATCCTTGGCCGGAAGAGGCAAACAGACAAATAACAGGCATTCTATCAAACTATCACTTTGCCCCCACTCTTACAAGCAAAAAAAATCTCTTAAAAGAAAACAAAAAAGAGGAAAATATAATAATAACCAGCAATACCGTTATAGATGCACTATTTTTAGCTCTTGATAAAATCAAGTCAAACAGAGAATTAGAAAACAAAATTAACTCAACACTCAAAACTCAAAACTTAACACTCAAAGATGATCACAAGGTTATCTTGGTTACCGGTCACAGAAGAGAAAACTTTGGAGAGGGATTTATCAATATATGTGAAGCTTTGAAAGAGATAGCACTAAAAAATCCAAATTTCAGTATCATATATCCCGTTCATCTAAATCCAAATGTGCAAAAACCGGTAAAATCGATATTGAAAAATATCAACAATATTTACCTTATAGAACCGCTTGGATATGAAGAGTTTGTCTATCTTATGGACAGATCATACCTTATCATCACCGATAGCGGAGGAGTACAAGAAGAAGCTCCCTCTCTTGGCAAACCGGTACTTGTTATGAGAAATACCACCGAAAGACCCGAAGCTTTGGAAGCTGGAACTGTAAAGCTTGTAGGAACGGATAAAAATAAGATAGCAAAAGAGACACAAAAGCTCATAAATCAAAAACAAGAGTATGAAAAGATGAGTCAGGCTCACAATCCTTACGGAGACGGTAGGGCAAGTGAAAAAATAGTAGATTTTTTAAGGCAATATTTATGAAAAACATACTTATCATTCGTTTCAGCTCCCTTGGTGATTTAGTAACACTTGAGCCAACTTTTAGAGCTATAAGATATTTTTACAAAGAAGCAAATATAACTTTTATAACCACCAACATAGGAAAAGGATTGTATGGAGATAGTAATTATTTTGATGAGTATATAATCCATAAAAGTCTTTTTGATACGATTAAATCAATTCCAAAAAAAAGGTTTGATTTAGTTATTAATTTACAATGCAACAAGCCATCTCACTATATAAATCTTTTTGTTAACAAAAACAAAACGGTAAATAAATCATTTAATTTAATTCAAAAAATATTTAAAATTAAAACTCATTCTAAAACAAAAGAAGAACTACTTATATCTTGTGATATAGAAGAAAACATCATATATGATTATTTTAAAAAAAATTCTTTAGTAAATCTTCCTTTTAAAGAAAACACAAACATCAAAAAAGATATTTATTCTAAATTTAAAGATAAGAAAATCATTGCTATATCTACCGGATCAAGTAAAAAATGGAAAAGTAAAAAATGGGGAAAAGAAAAATATAGAGATCTTATATTGGAACTTAAAAATCAATTCGGAATAGTATTGATAGGAAGTAAACTTGAAAAAGAGGATGAAGCATTTATACTTGAGGATTGCAAAGATTACATTATAAGTTATGTGGACAAAACAGACTTAAATGATTTAAAAAATGTACTAAAAATAGCAGATTTATATATAGGAAATGACAGCGGACCTTCTCATATCGCTGCTGGAGTAGGAACATCTACTATAACAATCTTTGGATCTACTGACATAAAGCATTGTGTCAGTTTTCAAAATTACAAAGGAGTACATATGTATATCAAACCCTCAGAATCAATAAAATGCCATCCATGTTATAAGACAGTATGCCCTACACAACATGAATGCATGGAAGACATAACAGTAAAACAGGTACTTTTTTTAGTAAATAAAATAGAAGATATTAAATGAAAATAGTTCATTGTGCAAATTTTAGCGAATCCAAAAATGGATCGGTTTATTATTCAATTGATAGAAAAATGAGTAACGGTTTCATCAGAAACGGACATTTTGTTTATAATTTTAGTTATAGAAATATTGCCAAATTTGCCACTATATTTAAAAGCAAAAAATTTGGCATTACTCCATTGAATAAAGCTTTAATAAAAACTATATCAAATATAAAACCTGATTTACTTCTTTTAGGACATAGTGAACTCATAAAAGATGAAACTATTTTAAAAATCAAAGAAATACAACCAAATATAAAAATAGCAATGTGGTGGGTTGATTGGGTATTTAATTTAAAAAACATATCCTCAAGATTGGAAATTATAGATAATTTTTTTATTACCAGCGATCCTAATGAACTAAAAAGAATAAATATAAAAGAAAATATTATCAATAAATGCGAATATTTGCCAAACTTTTGTGATAGTTCTATAGATACTTTTAAAGCTTATGAGCAAAAAAATTATAAATACGATCTATTATTTATAGGTAGATATGACAAAGAACGAGAAAATTTTATAAATTTTATAAAAAAAGCTTTTCCTGATTTAAATCTTGGATTATTTGGTTTAGATAAAATGAGTATTATAAGCGGAAGTGATTATTTTGATACCATCTCTTCTTCTAAAATAGGCATAAATTATAGCAGAAACAATAAGATTAGCATGTACTCTTCAGATAGAATTATACATTTAATGGCAAATGGGGTATTGGTTTTTTCTCCAAAAATACCAAACTTAAATAAAATTTTTACCGATAATGAAATAGTTTACTTTTCAGACAATAAAGATTTTAAGCAAAAAGTTAATTACTATCTATCTCATCCTAAAGAGAGAATAAAAATAGCAAAAAAAGGCTGGGAAAAGGCACATACTTGCTTTAATGAAAAAATTATTGCAAACAACATAATTAAAACTATATTTCAAAAAGCATAATATAATGTATATTTTACCTACACTCTTTAAAATCTTTCTTTTTATATGGATAATTTTTATTCCTATGAAAACATTTTTTTATCCGTTAAGTTATGTTTTTATGGTTATTATATTTTTAGTACATTTATTTAGAAATAATAGAATTTATAAGTTCAAGGAAATGCTTTATACTTATAAAAATATTCTTATTGCATTTTTACTAATCATTATAAGTATGACGATTTCAAACATATCAAGTCCGCTTTCAAACTTATTATCTTGGCATACAGAATTTAACTATATGTTTAGATATCTATTTATCTTTTTAATATTGTCTTTTTTATATAAGGAAAAGTTTTTTTCAAAAAAATTTATCTTAATCTCCATCCTGTCTTCTTTACTTCTTCAAGCAACAGATGGCATTTATCAAGCTATTTTTCATTATGATTTTATCAAACATCATGTTAGCTCAACGGCAACAGGTTTAACGGGAGCAGTTTTTCATAGAAATCCATTTGGAATGTTTATGGCAATTGGTGCTAGCATCAGTTTTGGTTTAGTTTTTTATTACAAAAAATTTGAATTAAAAAAAATGGAAATTTTCTTTCTTTGTAGTGCTTTTACAATTTTTATATTTAATTTATTATTTTCATATTCGAGAGCATCATGGTTATTTTTTCTAACATTTCTTGTTGTTTTACTTGTTCAAAATTATAAAAAACTAAATAGGTACCATATTGGTGCATTAATCTCAATCTTAGCATTAGTTATAATTGTTTTTTTAGACAATGAACACCTGTTATCAAGATTTAATAGCCTAATTAATGCCAATAGTTCTCATAGATTTGCAATCTGGACACACACTATCAACTTGGCAAAAGAGAGAATTCTTTTAGGACATGGACTGATGACATTTGCAAGTACCTTGGGACAAATAAAAATCGGGGGTATACATCATAGTGGTGTCCACAACAGTATACTTGAGATATTTTTATTTCTTGGACTATTTGGCTTAATTGCTTATACATTTTTGTTATGGAATATTTTTAAAAGAATTCTTCTTAATCAATCAGCTATCCAACTATCTCTATTTTTTGCTTTTTTAGTTATAACACAATTTGATCAAAGTGTTATAAAAGGTATAATTCCTCTATCTTCTTTGGTGCTATTTGCTTTTTTTATATTTTCTTATAAACAAAATCAGAAATTGTCTTGACTTTTGTGATCGAGATAAAGTTTACCCCATCATTTTAGATAAATTGGAAGATAATTTTGGTACAATATATTATTATAAGATAGATTGGGTATTTTGTAATAAAAATCATATCAAAAAGCAGGGATTAGTTTTTTAAATTAATTTAACTTAAATTATGAGTTATTTTTAGTAATTTGCAAATAACCCATAAATACTATCTTAAAAATTAAAAAAGAGAAAATATAGTAAAAAATATTTAATAAAATTATATATAGCCCAAATATTTTAAAAAAATTCTCGGATATTTAGGATTGTAGATGAAAGTACTTATAACTGGTTCAAGAGGATTTGTAGGAGGTAGCTTAAAAAAAAGATTGATAAAAGATCAATTTATAGTTTATGAATTTAACAGGCATGATTCTCTTGAAACTTTAGAAAAACATATCAAAAATAGTGATATTATATATCACTTTGCAGGTGAAGTAAAACCATCTTGCAGTGATAAAGATTTTTTTACAAGCAACAAAGGCTTAACGGAAGAAATTGTTAAAATAATTAAAAAACTAAAAAAAGATATTCCCATTATATTCTCCTCTTCCATACATGCTAAATTTCAAAAAAACAGTTATGGCAAAAGCAAAAAAGAAGCAGAAATATTATTGGAAAAATATGCAAAAAAAAGCGGAAATAGTGTAATAATTTATCATTTACCTCACCTTTTTGGCAAAGGATGTAAGCCAAATCACAATTCGGTTATTACAACTTGGATGCATAACTGTATAAAAGAGAAAGAGATGGTGATTTATGATGAAAATATCAATATAAGTTATACATATATAAATGATTTGATAAAAGATTTTATGCATGATCTCAAAACTAATAAAAATGGCATTTTTTTTAAACAACCGTCTATCATTTATCAAACAACTTTAGGAGAAGTTGCAAAATGGATTTGTCAATGCAAAGAATATATCAAAAAAAATAAAAATCCAAAAAATATGCAAGAATTTAAAAAAAAGATTTTTGAAACTATGAAATATTATTATATGGAGAATATATGATCACTGTACTTATAACCGGAGGGGCAGGATTTATAGGAAGCAATTTTATTCCTTACTTTTTAGAAAAATATCCCGATTATAATATAGTTAATTTAGATTTGCTCACATATGCCGGAAACTTGAACAATTTAAAAGAAGTTCAAAACAATCTAAGATACAAATTCATAAAAGGTAATATTTGCAACCGTGAGTTAGTAGAGTATATATTTGAAGAGTTTAATATAAAAGGAGTGATACACTTTGCGGCTGAAAGCCATGTGGATAACTCTATTAAAAATCCCGAAGTATTTATAAAAACAAATGTAAATGGAACTTATACCTTGATAGATATAGCAAAAAACTATTGGATGAAAGCTCCTTTTAAATATAAAGATGAATACAAAAAATGCAGATTTCTCCATATTTCAACTGATGAAGTATATGGAACTCTTCCAGAAGATCCAAATGTATTATTTACAGAAAAAACACCTTATGCTCCCAATTCCCCATACAGTGCCAGCAAAGCAAGTAGTGATATGATAGTTAGAAGTTATCATCATACATATGGTATAAATACGATTATTACAAACTGCTCGAACAATTACGGACCGAAACAACATGATGAAAAACTAATACCAACAATCATAAGAAATGCTCTAAATGGTAATCCTATTCCGATCTACGGAGATGGAAAAAATATAAGAGATTGGTTGTATGTACTTGATCATTGCAATGGAATTGATCTCACATATCATAAAGGAAAAGCTGGGGAAACTTATAACATAGGCGGAAGAAATGAAAGAACAAATATCTATATAGCCGATAAAATCTGTGAGATTTTAAATGAACTTCATTCAAGAAAAGATGGAGATTATAAAGATTTGATAACATTCGTAAAAGATAGACCGGGACACGATAAAAGATATGCGATTGATGCAAGTAAAATAGAAAATGAGCTTGGCTGGAGGGCAAATGAGAATTTTGAATCTGGCATTCTCAAAACTATAAAATGGTATTTAAAGAAATATAAATATGCTTTTTAACAGTTATACATATATATTTTTCTTTCTGCCATTAGTGTTTTTTATATACTTTTTTCTTAATAAAAAAAGATTAGTTATTGCATCAAAAGGTTTTTTAGTTTTTGCTTCTCTCTTTTTTTATAGCTGGTGGAATATATCATATCTTCCCCTGATTTTAATCTCTATGATTTTTAATTATATCATAGGCAAAAACATAAACAAAAATAAAAAAATTGGCAATAAATTAGTTTTAACGATAGGCATTATTGCAAATTTATCTCTACTTGGATACTATAAATATAGTGATTTTTTCTTAGACAATATCAACACTATATTTCATACTCACTATCCTTTGCTACATCTAACTTTACCTCTGGCAATATCTTTTTTTACATTTCAACAAATAGCATACCTCGTAGATAGCTACAAAGGAGAAACGAAAGAGTATAATTTCCTAAACTATGCACTTTTTGTTACTTTTTTTCCTCAACTCATAGCAGGTCCTATAGTGCATCACAAAGAGATGATGCCTCAATTTGCAAAGATTAGAAATAAGGCTGTTAATTATAAAAATATAGGCTATGGACTTTTTATATTTTCTACAGGTCTTTTTAAAAAGGTTATGATTGCAGATTATCTTGCAAAATGGGCAAATGCCGGTTTTGATACAGCTACTACATTAAACTTTTTTGAAGCTTGGTCAACCTCATTGGCATACACTTTTCAACTATATTTTGATTTTAGCGGTTATACCGATATGGCTATAGGAGCGGCACTACTTTTCAATATAAAACTTCCTATCAATTTCAACTCTCCATACAAAGCCATATCTATTCAAGATTTTTGGAGAAGATGGCATATAACATTAACTAGATTTTTAAGAGATTATATATACATACCTCTTGGAGGAAATAGAGTAGATAAATTAAAAGTATATAGAAATATAATGGTAACTTTTTTACTTGGAGGCATATGGCATGGAGCGGGATGGACATTTGTATTTTGGGGATTCTTACATGGCATAGCTCTGTCTATCCAAAGAATTTGGAAAAGTATGGGTTTCAAGATGAATAAATTTTTAGCTTGGTTTTTAACTTTTAACTTTGTAAATATAGGTTGGGTTTTTTTCAGGGCTAAAGACTGGGCGGATGCTATAAAAGTACTTAAGGGAATGGCTGGAGTTAATGGGATAGTATATACGGAGAGTGTTTATTTTGATAGAGATTATTTATGGAAATTTGCTCTATTGATTATTTTTTGTGTAGTATCCAAAAATACAATTGAAGTAATAAATATATATAAATTATCATATAAAACTCTTATTGCCGGTATAGTTGTATTGATAATTAGCATATTGAGACTTCAACATGTTTCTGAGTTTTTATATTTTAATTTTTAAAAGGCTATAGCGATGTTATTAACTTTTCAAAGAGATAACAAATGAATCCAAAAAAATATGTTATTTTTTTTACAACAGTAACCCTTGTAGCAATAAATCTTATAGCAATGCTAAATTTTTATATAGATCCATATTGGACATTTAACCACTCAAACTTTTTAAACAATAAACAGATAGACTTTAATGAAAGAGAGCAAAAAACTAATTTTTTATATTTTATAAACAATCAATTTGAAAGTGTTATGCTTGGTAGCAGTAGAACAACTTTTATAAATCAATATAACTTTAATTTCAATCTTTTTAATTATGCCTCTAACGGTATGTATCCCTATGAATATGAATACTTTATCAAAACTTTTGCCAAACTTACACAAAAAAATCCAAAAAAAATTATCCTTGGAGTTGATTTTTTCGGAACCAATAAGCAAACCAATAAACATTCCAAACAAAACTTTTTACAAAAAAGTAGTTCCAAATTTTATAGATATAAATTACTTTATAATTACGATATTTTGAGATACTCAATAAAAAATATAAAACAAAATTTTAAAATAACTCATGCATATTACACAAGAAACAATATCAAATATCCAAAACCGACCAAAGATTTAGAAAAAAAGATCAAAAAAACTCTTAAAAAAATAAAAAATTACCAATATGACGACAGCTTGATAGAATATTGGAAAAAATTAAGAAGGGAGTTTTCTAAAAGCAAATTTATTATCTTTACTACACCCGTTACCATAGATCAGCTTTCCATTTACAAAAAAGAGAAACTTTTTAAATATTATTTTAAGTGGCTAAGAGAATTGGTTTTTGTGTATAAAAAAGTTTATAATTTTATGATTATAGATAAATACACAAAAAATCATAATAATTTTTTTGACTCAAACCATATGAAACCCGCTCTTGGCAATCTGATAGCAGAAAAAATAAATGGCAAAAATATAGATTTTGGTATAATACTAACTGAAAAAAATATAGATAACTATATCAAAAAAATGAAAAAACAAATCAAGAAGTTAAAGTGACAAGAAAAACTAAAATTTTAGTCATAGGTAAAAAAAATCATCTTGGATGGATAGAACATACGATAAATGGTTTTCGTCAAAATGACTGCATTGTGGATAGTTTTTTTACAAATATATTGCCAATAAAAAGTTCTATTAAAAAAGCTATATTAAAATTAAAAAAAGATAAAAATGGAGAAATTTTACTACAGCTTGATTGGTTAAATAAAAAGATAAAAACTTTTAAACCGGATATGGTATTTTTTATAGGTTTATTCTTTACAAATGTTACTTTGCTTAATTTTTGCAAAGAAAAACATATCGTAACGGCCGGTTGGGTTGGAGATAGATTTAACAATGATAAAAAAATATACATAGATAGCTTAGATCATCTATTTCTTAGCGATTCTGCTTTTATGCAAATTGCACAAGATATAGGATTTGAAAATAGACATTTTTTACAATTCGGCTATGATGAAAACCTGCACAAAGATTTAAATATCGATAGGAAAATGTCGATAAATTTTGTCGGTTCATATACCAAAGAAAGAGATGAAATATTTTCATATTTAAAAAATCAACATTTAGAAATTTACGGAGCAAAATGGAATAACTTGAATACAAAATCAAATAAATGGAATATATCAAATAAAAAAATATCTCAAAAAAAAGTGGTACAAATTTATAATTCGACGATTGCAACTTTAAATGTTGCACAAAAAAATAATATTATCAATATGGTCAATATGAGAACTTTTGAAGCTATAGCTTGCGGAAGTTGCCTTTTAAATGATAATGTAAAAGATATAGAGTTGTGTTTTGAGCCTAATAAAGAGATATTGGTTTATAAAAATCCGGATGAACTACAAGAGTTATCTGACAAGGTATTAAAAGATAAGCATTTTGCTCAAAAAATAGCAAAAAATGGTAAAATTAGAGCAGAAAAAAGTGGATATTCTTATAGAAATAGAACAAAAGAAATTTTAACTTTATGTGGCTTTAGAGGATAAATTATGTTTAAAAAATTAAAAAGATATATTAAAGAAAAAAAGCATCCTTATTATATGAAAGATAATAAAAAGTATAAAAATTTCGACATTGGAGAATATACCTATGGAAAACCTGCAGTAATAGCGGAAAAAGGAATGCTTTCTATAGGCAAATTCTGCTCAATCGCTGCAAATGTAAAATTTTATGCTGGAGCTGAACATCACTATGATTGGGTTAGTTCATACCATTTTAGTGCAAAATTTAAATGCAAAGAGTGTTCTACCACTAAAGGAAAGGTAATTGTAGGGAACGATGTATGGATAGGGGATGGTGCCTTTATACTATCTGGAGTTACCATCGGTGACGGAGCAGTCATAGGTGCAAGAGCAGTAGTTACAAAAGATGTCAAACCCTATGAAATAGTTGCCGGAAACCCTGCAAAACATATAAAATTTAGATTTAATCAAAAACAAATAGACAAATTATTAAAAATCAAATGGTGGGATTGGGATATAAAAAAGATAGAGGAAAATTTCGATCTTATTTTAAGCAATAAAATAGATGATTTTATAGAAAAATTTTACAATAAGGACACAAATTGAAAGGTATTATCTTAGCCGGAGGAAGCGGAACAAGACTTTATCCGATTACAAAAAGTATAAGCAAACAATTAGTACCCATCTATGACAAACCTATGATATATTATCCTTTATCGGTTTTGATGCTATCCGGAATAAAAGAGATACTAATCATATCTACCCCGATAGACATACCTCGATTTAAGCATCTTTTAGGCAATGGTAAAAAAATAGGATTAAATATATCTTATAAAGAACAACATCGACCAAACGGCATAGCAGAAGCTTTTATCATAGGAGAAGAATTTATCGGAAAAGATGATGTCAGTTTAGTACTTGGGGACAATATATTTTATGGACATGGATTAACCTCTTTGCTTTTACAATCAGTAAAAGATGTGCAAAATCAAAAAAAAGCTGTCATATTTGGATACTATGTTAAAGATCCCCAAAGATACGGAGTTGTAGAGTTTGATAAATACAGAAATGTATTAAACATAGAAGAAAAACCTAAAAATCCAAAAAGCAACTATGCCATAGTAGGATTATACTACTATCCTAACGATGTTATACAAAAAGCAAAAAAGATAAAACCAAGCCAAAGGGGAGAACTTGAGATAACAACCTTAAACGAACTATATCTAAATGAAAAAAGATTACAAATAAAATTAATGGGTAGAGGATATGCTTGGCTCGATACAGGCACCCATGAAAGTTTACTTGAAGCAAGTCTTTTTATACAAACCATAGAAAAAAGACAGGGCTTAAAAATCGCATGTATTGAAGAGATAGCTTATGAAATGGGATATATACCAAAAGAAACTCTTTTGGATCTTGCAAAACCTCTAAGCAAAAATCAATATGGTCAATATCTAATCAATAGAGCTAAACAGGGGAAAATATATGGAATTTGAAACAACAAATATTGATGGTGTTATTATAATCAAACCAAAAATCTTTTACGATGAAAGAGGATATTTTTTTGAATCTTTTAGACAAGATGAATTGGAAAAATTTTTAGGATACAAATTAAATTTTTGTCAAGATAATGAATCAAAATCATCCTATGGGGTTTTAAGAGGTCTTCACTATCAAATAGAGCCATATGCTCAAACAAAACTTGTTAGAGTTATAAAAGGAAAAGTTCTTGATGTAGCAGTAGATATAAGGAAAAATTCTCCTACCTATGGGAAGCATATATCTGTAGAACTAAATGAAAACAATAAAAAACAGCTTCTTATTCCAAAAGGATTTGCTCACGGATTTGTTGTACTTAGTGAAGAGTGCATACTCTCTTATAAAGTTGACAACTATTACTCCAAAGAACATGAAAGAGGCATAGTATTTAATGATGAAAAACTTTTTATAGATTGGAAATTGCCTAAAAGCAAACTAATACTTTCAAAAAAAGATATATCATTGCCAAATTTTAAACATATGGGAGAAAAAAATGCAAAACTATAAAATAATCAAATTCGTAACAAGAGGCTCTACTAAACAAGCAATATCTTTATATATTTACCTCTCTCCGCATAATGAAAATATATGGAAAAACTGTAAATTTGTTTATGATCCGACCATCGAAGAGTACGACTGGTATGTAGCATTTGACAATATACCAAATATGCTACCTGGAGGAGTAGAGCATTTAAAATGCCCGAAAGAAAACACTATACTTGTTACGAGCGAACCGAGCTCTATAGCAAGATATGGCAAAGGTTATGCCGGACAGTTTAAATATCTCATAACAAATCATAATGAAAAAGTCTTACCTCATCCAAATGCAAAAAGAAGTCAAACGGGGATTTATTGGCTATATGGAAAACATTTTGACGATATAGTAAAAGATGATTTTTTACCGAAAACTAAAAAAATTTCCACTATATGCTCCGACAAAAAAGAGGGACACACAATGCATAGAAAAAGATACGATTTTACACTTCTTATGCAACAAGAGATACCAGAGCTTGATAGATATGGAAGAGGTTTTGAATTTGTAAAGAAAAAATATGAAGCCATAGATGATTATGAATTTCATGTAGTTATAGAAAATCATATAGAAAAGCATATGTGGAGTGAAAAACTTGCTGATGCTTTTTTGGGTTTTTGTGTTCCTATATATTGCGGATGCCCGAATGTTTATGATTACTTTCCAAAAGATAGCCTTATCACTATCGACATAGATGATCCTAAAGGCTCCATAGAAAAAATCAAAAAGATCATTTCAACTCCGGGAGAGTACGAAAGACGATTTGAAGCGGTAAAAGAGGCAAGAAGAAGAGTTATATATGAGTATAATCTCTTAAATATGATCTGCGAAATTGTAAACAGTTCAAAAGAATATGACTTTACTCCAAATGCTAAAATTTATTCAAAAAGAATGATGAGAGCAAGACACATAGACGATCTTTTAAAATATTTTGGCTTTAGAATCGGTAATTTTATTAAGGGTTTTTTAAGATAGAAAAGTATTGTCTATCGCTTGGCAAATAATATGCCCTATCATGATGTGCATCTCTTGAATTCTTGGGGTATTGTCTGAGGGAACTATAATATTTAGATTGCAAACTTTATTCATTTCTCCACCACCTCTGCCACTAAGACCTATAGTTTTACAACCAAGCTCTTTTCCAAGAGATAAAGCTTTTATCACATTTACACTATTACCACTTGTGGATATACCGATAAGCACATCCCCTTTATTTGCCAAAGCTCCAACCTGTCTTTCAAAGATTTTATCATAACCAAAGTCGTTTCCTATAGCTGTCAAAGCCGAAGTATCGGTAGTAAGAGCGATAGCCGGAAGTCCTTTTCGTTCCGTTTTATACCTTCCGGTTAATTCTGCTGCGATATGTTGAGCATCCGCCGCACTTCCGCCATTACCAAAAAGCAATATCTTTCCTCCGTTTTTCAAACACTCAGTAGATATAATACAAGCCGTATAAATATAGCTTTGAAGCTCATCTAAAGTCTTTTGTACTGTTTGAATATGTCCCAATATCTCTTCATTTATCATCTGTATCATCTATTTTTTCCTATCTTGCCTATAACTTTAGTTGTACTTTTTCCTTCAACAAAATCCACAAATCTAACCTCTTTTGCTATATCGCTACCGACAACATTTTTATACCTATAGTCTCCGCCTTTAACTAAAGCATCAGGTTTTACTATCTTTATAAGCTCATACGGAGTGTCCTCATCAAAAATCACGGTATAATCCACACATTCAAGAGCAGATAAAAGATATGCTCTATCAAACTCCGGATTTATCGGTCTATCTTTACCTTTCAATCTTTTGACAGACTCGTCGCTATTGACCCCTACTATCAAAACATCACCCATCTTTTTTGAAGCCTCAAGGTATTTAACATGTCCTAAATGAAGTATATCAAAACAACCATTTGTAAAAATTATCTTTTTATTCTTCTCTTTTAATGATTTGACTATACTTTCTATCTCAGAAAAACTCTTTATCAACTCTTCACTATTTTCTTTATGGAGAGATTTTTTATACTCTTCAATTTCGGCCAAAGTGGCCGTAGCACTTCCAACCTTGCCTACAACTACTCCCGCAGCAAGATTGGCAAGTTTTGCAGCATCGCTCAAACTAAGTCCGCAAGCTACTCCATATCCCAATGTAGCAAGCACGGTATCACCTGCACCGGTTACATCATATACCTCTTTTGCAACCGTCGGTATCTTTAGCATATCATTCTCAAATATCGCCATACCCTGTTCACCAAGTGTTATAATGACACTTTTTAGATCATATCTCTCTTTTAGTTCAAAACCGGCTTTTTTCAAAGACATATCATCTTTTATCTCTAAGTTTATCGCAAGTTCTGCCTCTTTTTTGTTTGGTGTTACAAGAGTGGCTCCACTATATTTACTATAATCTCTATCTTTAGGATCTATAAAAACAGGGATATTTTTCTCATTCGCAAAAAAAATAATCTTTTTTGTCAGCCTATCAGTCAATACACCTTTTGCATAATCCGACAGTAAAATAAGATCATAATCTTCTTTTAAATTACTGACAATCTTATCTTCGCTATCTTTTAATATACTATTTTTACTCTCTTTATCAAATCTGACTATCTGTTGGTTTGAAGAAATGACTCTTGTTTTTTTAGAGGTATATCTTCCTTTCTCTTCTAAGACAAGAGAGATATCTATAGCTTTACTCTGCAATCTCTCCTTAACCCACAAACCGTTTTCATCATCGCCTATTACACTTGCTACACTAACTTTTGCACCAAGGGATAGAAGATTATTGACAACATTTCCTGCACCACCAAGAAGACTCTTTTCTTTCTTAACCTCAACAACTTGCACCGGAGCCTCAGGAGAAATCCTATCAACTTTACCAAAAAGATAGTGATCACACATCAAATCTCCGACAACCAAGATATGAGGGATAAAATTTTTAAGCTTGTTCATGTTTGTATATTCTTTTAATTTCCGGTATATAAGATCTTATACCTTTTTCCAGACTAAATCGAGGATTATATTCTAAAAACTTTCTTGTATCTGATATGTCAGCTTCGGTAAAAAATTGATACTGTTTTTCATAGGGATTTAGTATACACACATCTTCTTTTTTTATATTTAACTCATTTTTTAAAGTATCAACTATATCTTGAAAACTTCTTGCCTCTCCCGTTCCGACATTATAGATCCCATTTTTTCTTGACTTACAAGCTTTTATATTGGCTTGAATGACATCCTCCACATAGATAAAATCTCTCTTTATCTTGTCACTACCCACAAAAAGTTTTGCACTCTCTCCTCTTAATAGTTGAAGTCCAAATTGTAAAACCATAGAGGCTGTTTTATTTTTAAAAAATTCTCTCTCACCGTAAACATTAAAATACCTTAAACCGACTATAGAGATATCACTCCCTTGCATATATTTTTTAGCTATATTATCCATCATAAGCTTACTAAAACCGTACACATTATTTGGCTTTTCATACCCCACTTTGAAAATATCGCTATCCCCATAAGTGGCGGCGGAACTTGCATATACCATGGAGGCTTTCATCTGTTTTGCCATTTCAAGCAGATCGACAAAAGCATTTACATTGGTATCTATCATAATCTTTTGATCACCCACGGTAGTATCACTGATGGCCGCCTCATGAAAAATATAATCAAACTTATATTCATTTAATCTTTTCAAATCCTCTTTATCAGTTATATCTCCGCTTACAACTATACCTTTAAAACCCAATAGATTTTTAAAATGACCAAAGCTTTTAAGATTGCCATTGTCAAATGTTTCACTACTTCTAAACTTGTCAAAAATCACCACTTCGCAATCAGGATAGTTCTCTTGAAAATAAAAAGCCAAATTACTGCCTATAAAACCCGCTCCGCCTGTTATCAGTACTGTTTTATCGTTGAAGTTTATGTCACTATAACACATAATTATTCCTAATATTTTATGATATTTATTATATCATAAATACTATTAGTGCAAAATTTAGTTTTTTGACTTTTATCCTCGGAAATTAAAATAGTATTTTCAATGCCGCTTCTGTTCGCCGCCTCGATATCGCTCAGTTTATCGCCTATCATCCAAGATGATTTTGGATCTATATTAAATTCATTTATAGCCTCTTCAAGCATCCCGTTTTTTGGCTTTCTACACTCGCAGTTATCTTCCGGTTTGTGAGGACAGTAGTAAACTTTGGCTATATTTATACCTCTTGTCTTAAACTCTTCAACCATAAAAGATGTTAGCTTTAAAAAATCCTCTTTCGTATAGTATCCTCTGCCTATACCGGATTGGTTGGTAACTATTATCAAAATATAGCCTAATTCTTGTAGCTTTTTCAGAACATTAAAAATCTCACTTTTAAAGACAAAATCATCTATCTTATAAACATATCCTCCATCTTCATTTATCACACCGTCTCTATCGAGAAATATCGCTCTACTTTTTTTCCGTTTCACTATCTAAATCTTTCATATACAGTTCATACATCTTTTTAGAAAATTTAGATTTTTCCGCTTTACAGAGTATTTTGGCTTTTTGCAAATATCTTTTTGCTTTATCTTTATCTCCTATTTGATACTCAAGTATTTTACCGGCATAATAATAGGCATAGAAATTGTTTTTATCTTTTTTTATAATATCACTTAATTCTTCAATTGCCATATATTTTTGCCCCACTCTTGAAAGAGCAATTGCAAGATTTAGTTTAGGCTCTATTTGATCGGCATTCACTTTTAAACTGTTCCTGTAGCATTTTATAGCCTCTTTAAAAAACCCCATTTTATAATAATTCAACCCGAGCAAATTCCAATACTTAGAACTGTTTGTTTCTTTTGCTTTTTGTTTTAACCGTGTTATATATTGAGCTACATGAACTATTTTATAAATTTTTTTAGTTTTTATAAAATCAGGGTCTTTTTTATATGCACGAATTAAAAGCTCAAAACCTTTAGATACTTTTCCTTCTTTAAGATAAAGATTGATAAGTTTCACCAAGCACTCCATATCATTGGGATTTTTTTGTAAAATCTTTTGTAGCGAATTTATAGTATGATTATTTTCTTTTTGAAAAACAAGATAATTTCCCTCTGCACATTTCGAATCTTCGGCTAAAAGTATAATGGGAAATATAAATATCAATAACAAAAGAGAACTCTTTTTCATTTCCAACCTTAAAATATTTTTTTTATTATATTAAAAAAATATATACTAACACATAAGTTCATAAAGCTTACTTTAAAAAATAAGCTTTTATAAAGAAAAAATAGATATAATTATAAAACTAAATTAAAGGAGATTATATGAAAAAATTAACAATTGTTGCTTTAATAACTGCCGGTGCTTTATCATTGATGGCTGCTGACGGAAAAGCTTTGGCTGCAAAATGTTTGGGATGCCACGGAGCTGATTTTGGTAAAAAAGCTCTTGGTGCATCAAAAGTAGTAAAAGGTTGGTCAGCTGATAAGATAGCAAAAGCTCTTGAGGGCTATAAAGCCGGAACATACGGTAGAGCTATGAAAGGTGTTATGAAAGGTCAAGTAGCTACTTACAGTGATGCCGATATAAAAGCGGTTTCTGAATATATAGCTGGTATCAAGTAATCAATCAGGAGGAGAATAATTTTTCTCCTCTTTTTTCTTCTTTTTTTGTATTATCTTTTTTTTTCTTTTTTCTAAAGCAATTGCATCTTTTAATTCTTCTTCTGTATCATATTTAGCACTTTCAAGAAACTTTTCCTGATCATCAAACTGTCCTGTTCTTAAACCCCACAAAAGAGCTAAAAGACCTAATGCTCCAAGAAATGTAGAAACTCCGAGCATCATAGCAAGTATATTACTACTCATTTTAACTTCCTTATCCTAAATGAATTTCCAACTACTATCAAAGAACTCAAAGACATAGATAATGCAGCGATAAGAGGCATAACATATCCCATGACTGCAAGAGGTATAGTAATGGAGTTATATATAACCGACAATGTAAAATTTTCCTTAATAGTTGCATAAGCTTTTTTACTTATCTTTAAAGCATCTAAAAGACTTTGCATATCATCATTTAAAAGCACCACATCACTCACTTCCACACTTACATCGGCACCATTTCCCATACTGATGGCAATATCGGCTCTTGAAAGTGCCAAAGCATCATTAATCCCGTCTCCTACCATTATAACGATTTTTTTATCTTTGTGAAGTTTATCTATCATATCGGCTTTATCTTTTGGAAATAAAGAGTGATGCACCTCATCTATACCAACCTCTCTTGCTATCTCATTGGCAACCTTTTCATTGTCTCCGGTTAGCATTATGGGTTTGATACCTCTTTTTTTTATTTCCTTTATTACTTCTTTCGCATCTTTTTTTAAAGAGTCTTTAAGTTCAAAATAGGCTACAGCTTTTTTATCAATCACAAATACAAACACGGTACTATTTATATCATCATCAAAATCTACACCAATCTCCTTAATAAGCTCTATGTTACCCCCAAATAGTTTGTGTTCTTTATATTCTCCGCTTATACCTCTTGCTTCTATATTTTTAAGATTTGATAAATAATACTCTTTGATATTTTCATCAGATTCTTTTAAATATTTCACAATCGCTTTACTAATAGGATGTTTTGAGCTTTTTACAAGTGAATATAGTAAATTTTTATCAAACGGATGCAACACTTTGGAATTTATAACTTTTGGTTTTCCTTCAGTTATGGTTCCCGTTTTATCAAGCACGATAGTATCACTTTTTGCCATAGTTTCTAAAAATTCCGCCTCTTTAAAGAGTATTCCTTTGCTTGAAGCAGTATTGATACCTATCAGAGCAGCCATAGGAGTAGCAAGCCCCAAAGCACATGGACAAGCTATAACTATGACTGAAATTCCTATGATAAGAGATTTTTCAAATCCTACTCCATGTATATACCAACCGATAAAAGTCAATAATGCAATACTCAATATAACAAGAGAAAAATATCCGGAAATGGTATCTGCCAATTTTTCAATAGAGGGTTTTTTAGATATAGACTCTTCAAGAAGTGTAACAATACTTGAAAGCATAGAGTGTTTAAAATTTTTGGTAGCTTTATATCTTATAACCGCATCAAGACAGATAGAACCGCTTAGTATCTCATCTCCCTCTTTTTTATATACAGGTTCGCTCTCTCCGGTTAGACTTGAAAGATCAAAATTACCTTCCCCGTTTACAATAATCCCGTCTATCACTATCTTATCTCCGGGTTTTATCTCTATTATATCACCCTCTTCAATCTCTTCTACAGATATTATACTTTTTTCTTTATCTTTAATTATTGTAAGCTCCGTAGGTATGGAACCCATTAGATTATCCATAGCATCAACGGCTTTTTTCTTGCTTAAAACTTCAAGATATTTACCCACAAAAACAAAAGTTATTATCATAGTTACCGAATCAAAATAAACCTCTCCGGTATGGGTAATCATAGCATAAACCGAATAGGCATATGCCAAACTTGCACCTGTTATAACTAATACATCCATATTTATAAATTTATTTTTTAAAGCAAAATAAGCCCCTCTGAAATATATCCAACCGGTATAAAAAAGAGCCGGGGTAGCCAATACAAACTCTGCAATATTTAAAACATTTTTCATATCACTTCTTATGCCTGTAAAATATCCGGCATATTGAGCTATGGCTATCCACATGATATTCATAGTAGCAAAGATAGCCACAAGAAGTCTTGCATAATAATCCCTTCTTGCCTTATTGGCTCTTTCCTCTTGAAGTTTCGGATCATAAGGGTATCCATTGTATCCTATGCTTCTAATTTTCTCTATAATTTGAGAAAGTTTTATAGTATCTGGATCCCAGACTATTTTTGCTTTATTATTGGTATAATTTATCGTAGCTTCAATTATCCCTTCCGTTTGATGTAAAACTTTTTCATTAAGCCAAACACAAGCCGAACAGTGGATACCTTCAATGATAAGATTTATCTCATAAAAACCATCTTTTTCTTTGATATATTTATTTTTAAACCCTTCAAGATCGAATTTATGAAGATCATCATGTATATTTTTTGGAGGCTCTAACTTATTGTTGCCAACTTTCTCATAAAAATCATCAAGCCCTTCACTTCTTAAAAGATGATAAATCCCCTGACACCCTTTACAGCAAAAGTATAAAGTTTCCCCATTGACTTCATCTTTTATCATCACTTTTTCATCAAATTCCAAGTGACAATGATCGCAAATAACTTTAGCCAATATTTTATTCCTATATTTTTTATCGTATTATAAAACAATTTAGCTGAATATTTAGACCTTGTTATAATATAATTTAAGACTTAAAATAGTACAATAGTTTAAAAGTTTTAAAGGAGGTAGCAAATATGGGTTTTTTTGGAAAACTTTTTGGAAGCTCCAATGATACTTTAGCAAAAAAAAAGACATCGCAAACACCTCAAAAAGACGGAATTCCTTATAATGAGGGATTGATACTTCAACTTATAAGCGATCACAAAAAATTAGTTGAAGAGTTTACAAAGATATCAAAAGCTACACAAAGCAAAAAATATAAAACTTTAAAACAGTATCTAAAAGCCTTTAAAGTCAATTTTGAAATACATAATTATAGCGAAAAGATACAGTTATACACATATTTAAAAAATTACTATAAAAATACGGAAAATATTGATTTTATAGAAGATATGGCAAAATCAGCAGAAGAGATATATAAAGATGTTTTTGCATTTTTAAAAAAATATGAAACAATAGAATTTAACGACCAATACCTTGAGCTTTTTAAAAGAGAATTTGAAGCTATAGGAAAAATTTTACAATCCAGAATAGAGATTGAAGAATCCGAATTATACACCCTATACAAAAAATGATTTGACAAAAAACTCAACTTATTATAAAATACCATTATCAAAATTTTAGCAATCTGTGAATAGAGATAAATCTTATTTTAAAGATATCTGCATTGCATACTATTAAATCTTATAAACAAAAGAAGGCACAATGAACACTTCAGAAAATACAAAACGAGGACAAGCCAAAAATGGCAATACTCCAAATAAAAAATATAATGGAAAAAGAACACATATTCCTGTTGACGGATACAAAATAGAAGAGCTTAGAAAAAAAAGCATAACCGAACTTATAGAAATAGCCGAAAAGCTTGACATAGAAAATCCAAATCAACTAAAACGACAAGATATAATGTTTGAAATATTAAAGTCCCAAACAAGCCAAGGTGGATATATACTATTTACAGGCATACTTGAAATAATGCATGACGGGTATGGCTTTTTAAGAGCAGTAGATGAAAATCTAAGCGATAGTCAAAATGATGCATATGTAAGTGCTACTCAAGTTAGAAAATTTGCCCTTAGAACCGGTGATGTGGTCACGGGACAAGTTAGACCTCCAAAAGACCAAGAGAGATATTATGCACTTTTAAAGATAGAAGCCGTCAATTATCTACCACTAAAAGAGAGCAGAAACAGACCACTTTTTGAAAACTTAACTCCACTTTATCCTACCGAAAGGATAAAACTTGAGTATGACCCCTTAAAGTTAACGGGAAGAGTTTTAGATCTATTTATACCCATAGGAAAAGGACAGAGAGCTTTGATAGTAGCTCCTCCGAGAAGTGGCAAAACAGAACTTTTAAAAGAGTTAGCTCACGGCATAACACACAATCATCCGGAGATTGAACTTATAGTTTTACTTGTTGACGAAAGACCTGAAGAGGTTACTGATATGCAAAGAAGTGTCAAAGGAGATGTATATAGCTCTACATTTGACCTCGCAGCAACAAACCATGTAAGAGTAGCGGAACTTGTTATCGAAAAAGCAAAAAGACGAGTAGAGATAGGCAAAGATGTAGTTATACTTCTTGATTCCATAACAAGACTTGCAAGAGCATACAACACAGTTACTCCAAGTAGCGGTAAAGTTCTAAGCGGTGGTGTCGATGCAAATGCTCTTCATAAACCAAAAAGATTTTTCGGTGCAGCAAGAAATATAGAACAAGGTGGCAGTTTAACCATCATTTCAACCGCACTTATAGATACCGGTTCCAGAATGGATGAAGTCATATTTGAAGAGTTTAAAGGTACAGGAAACAGTGAAATCATACTTGATAGACACATATCAGACAGAAGAATTTATCCCGCTATCGATATAATCAAGTCCGGCACAAGAAAAGAGGAGCTACTTGTAGATAAAAATGATCTGCCAAGAATTTGGGCATTAAGAACAGCTATAAGCCAAATGGAAGAGATAGAAGCTTTAAAATTCTTGTATTCAAAACTCTTAAAAACAAAAGACAACAAAGAGTTTCTTTCGATAATGAATGAGTGAAAAGATGCTAAAAGCGGGGGTTTTCGATAGTGGTATCGGAGGCTTAAGTGTTGTAAAATCTCTTATCAAAGAGGGGTTGTTTGAAGAGATTATATATTATGGAGATACTGCGAGAGTTCCTTATGGTACAAAAGATAAAAACACTATCATAAGATATGCACTTGAAGCTCTGGAATTTTTCAAAAACTTCGATATAGATATACTTATAACGGCTTGTAATACAGTCAGTGCTTATGCAATAGAAGAGTTAAAAAATCAAGCATCATTCGAAGTTGTAGGGGTTATAGAGCCAGGTGTTGTTGCATTGAAAAATAGAGTAAAAGATAAAAATAGCAATATCCTAATAACCGGTACAAATGCTACCATAAAAAGCGGTAAATACAAAAAACTTTTGCAAAACCAAGGCTACAAAAATCTACAAGAAAAGGCTACAGGACTTTTTGTTCCTATGGTTGAAGAGGATATTTATAATGGAAAAGTTGTCGATGCTATAATGCACCACTACTTCAAAGATATTCAAAAGCCGGATGTTTTAATAATGGGATGCACTCATTTTCCATTGATAGAGAATGAATACAGAAAATTTTTTAAAAATACCATTTTAATCCACTCTGGAGAAGCCATAGCAGAGTATCTTAAAGATAAGTTTGTTTTTAAAAATTTTTTTTCAAAAACAAATATCAAATACTTTGCAACTGAAAATCCAAACCACCTTAAAAAAACTGCAAAGAAGTGGCTATCTCTTTAAGTTTTATCCCAAATTATATTTTTATGGGAATTGCTACTATACGGTATAGTTTCATTATTAAGCAAAATAATTGTATAATTGTACTTATTATAATCAACAGAGGATAGATATGTCGGAAGTTTTAGCACTAAAATATAGACCAAAAACATTTGATGAACTCATAGGACAAGATTCTATAGCTCAAGTTTTAACAGGTGCACTTAAAGGCAAAAGACTTTCTCATGCCTATCTGTTTTCAGGTTTAAGAGGAAGTGGAAAAACTTCTACTGCAAGAATTTTTTCAAAATCTCTTGTATGCGACAACGGTCCTACTGAAAAGCCTTGCGAAGTTTGTGAAAATTGTAAAGCGGCCAATGAAAACAGACATATTGATATCATTGAAATGGATGCAGCAAGCAGTAGAAAGATAGACGACATAAGAGATTTGATAGAACAGACAAAATATAAGCCTACGATGGCTAGATATAAGATATTTATCATAGATGAAGTTCATATGCTAACCAAAGAGGCTTTTAATGCTCTTTTGAAAACTCTTGAAGAGCCGCCTGAGTATATCAAGTTCATACTAGCTACAACTGACCCTCTAAAACTACCGGCTACCATACTTTCAAGAACACAACACTTTAGATTTAAAAGAATTAGTGAGAAAAATATCAAACATCATCTTGAATATATTCTTGATAAAGAGGATATAAAGTATGAAAGTGAAGCCCTTGAAATGCTCAGTCGATCAGGAAACGGATCGCTTAGAGATACTCTAACCCTCTTAGACCAAGCCATTATCTACACAAAAGGCTTTATAGATACAAAAAGCATAGCCGATATGTTAGGTTTAATTGATCCGAGTTATCTTGATAATATATTTGATGTTGTGATAAAAAATGATAAAAAAGAGTTACTAAATATCATAAAAGAGCTTGAAGAGTATGAAAGCGAAGTTGTGATAGATGAGATGATAGCATATCTTAAAAACTCTTTTTTTAATGAGGATGCTAGATTTAGCACCATTTTATACGATAGGTTCTTTAGGATATTAAGCGATGCCAAAAACCTACTTTTTCTAAATGCCGATAGTGGGTTTATTCTGTCTTTGCTATTTTTTAAAATGTTAGAGGCAACAAAGTTAAAATCCATAGATGAACTTATAGAATCTCTTGAAAAAGAGGAGGAGATAGCAAAAAAACCTACCTTAAACAAACAAGAAAATCTTGAGATAAAAAACACCCAAACCAAACCAAACCAAACCCAAACCAAACAAGAAGCCCCGATAGCTACTCAAAAAGAGGATAAATTCAAACTCTTGATAAAAGCTATCTATGATAGAAACTATGAAACGGGCAAATGTTTTGAAGAGGGTGTACACTTTATAAAATTTGAAAATGATACGATAGAGCTTGAGAGTTGCACCAAAGATGAATGCAAAAATATCCTAAGGCATGCTTCCGGCATCATCAAACATTTTGTAAAAGATATTTACGGCATAAATACAAAAATCTCTATGAAACCGTGTACTCATACAGAAAAACAGATAGAAAATACAAAACCCAAACAAGAAAAAGAGCAAGAAGAGATGCCGTCCTCTTGTGTGGCATCGCATATTGAAAATCCAAATAATGACTCAAAAAGAGAGAGTATTTTGGATGATCCTTTTGTGCAAAAAGCAAGAGAACTCTTTACTCCAAAAAAGATAACGATACAAAGGAAAGTATAGAGTTTTTAAGATTTAAAACCTATGATATAATATGTCTCTTTGCCGTCAACTTTTTTTATATCTATTTTATATTTTTTAGCCCAGTCATTAATCATCTTGTCAACTTCTTTCAAACTCTGTTCATCAGACTCATTTTTTATCTTTAAATAATCATTTGAATTAGACATTGCTATATAAGCCTGAAAGGGTTTTAAAGCATCGTTTAACTGTATGATATGTTTTTGTATTTCGTTAAAACCTTTCGTATTTTGAATAATTCTTTTCATTTGCGACATAACACTATCATTTATAGTATAACCAAGTTGTGTTAACATAGCTTCCGCCGTATATCTCATAAAAGCCTCCGTAATTTAATTTTGATTGCTAACTGTTATCAATACATCCTCTAAAACTTTCGTAATATCTCCGTCAAGTATAGCATCGACATTTGAGTATGCTTTGTTACTTCTATTATCTTTTACTTGTCTATATGGAGCCAAGACATAACTCCTTATCTGATGTCCCCACCCTATCTCACTTTTTTCAACACCATCCTTTTCAGACTGCTGTTTCATGAGTTCAAGCTCATATAGTCTTGATTTTAACATCTTTTCCGCTGTAGCTCTATTTTTATGTTGACTTCTATCATTTTGACATTGCACTACTATACCTGTTGGGATATGTGTTATCCTTATAGCGGAGTCTGTCTTGTTTACATGCTGACCACCTGCACCGCTTGCTCTATAAGTATCCACTCTTATATCTTTATCTTCTATGACTATATTTATATCATCATCAACTTCAGGGCTAACCATAACAGAACAAAAGGATGTATGCCTTTTTGCATTACTGTCAAACGGTGATATCCTGACAAGTCTGTGTATGCCATTTTCCACCTTCAGATACCCATAAGCATTTTCACCCTTGATAATGAAACTTACATCTTTTATACCGGCTTCCTCTCCATCCTGATAGTCAAGAACCTCAACCTTAAATCCCATTCTCTCAGCCCATCTTAGGTACATTCTGTATATCATACTGGTCCAGTCTTGACTCTCTGTACCTCCGGCTCCGGGATGGATAGATATGATAGCATTTTTATCGTCATTTTCGCCGCTTAACATCATGGTAATTTCAAGCTTAGTTATCAACTCTTCAAGTTTTGGAGCATCATCAAAAAGTATCTGCTTTGTTTCTTCATCATTCTCTTCATTTGACATTTCTAAAAGCTCTACAGCATCTTCAAGTGCATTTTTAGCCTTTTTGAATTTAGATAACATAGATAAAGCTAGATTTTTCTCTTTTTGCAAAGCTCCGGCTCTTTTGGCATCATTCCAAAATTCATTAGAACCCTCCATCTGCTCTATCTCTTTAACTCTATTTTCAAGCTTTTGGGGATTTATAATTTTTTGTATATTTTCAATCTTTGTACTCAATCTTTTCAAAAGTTCATTATATTCGTAATTATCCAAAAAATCTCCTAAGTTATGTTATAATTTGAAATCTATTTTACAAAAAAGTTGCTTAAAATGAAAATATTTACAAAAACAAAAAATTTAATTGAATATATATCTCAATTCAGGAATAAACAAATAGGCTTCGTACCCACCATGGGGGCATTGCATAACGGACATATCTCTTTAATAAAAAGATCTGTTCAAGAAAACGATATAACAATAGTTTCTATATTTGTAAACCCTACTCAGTTTCTTGAAAATGAAGATTTCGATAAGTACCCGAAAAAGATTGAAGCGGACAAAAAAGTATGCAATTTTGCCGGAGTTGATATACTTTTTATACCGTCAAAAGAGGAGATATATTTTAAAGACGAATTGTCTATCGTAGCTCCGAAAACAAAAGGTTTTATACTTGAAGGATATCATAGACCGGGGCATTTCAACGGAGTTTTACAAGTAGTGTTAAAGCTTTTAAATATCACTAAAGCAAACAAGGCATACTTTGGAAAAAAAGATGCTCAACAACTCTATCTGGTCAAAAAGATGGTAAATGAGCTATTTTTACCTACAGACATCATAGAGTGCGAAATTATTAGAGATGAAAACGGTTTGGCTTTAAGTAGCAGAAATGATTACTTAACATCAAGTGAAAAAGAGAGAGCAACAAAAATATCACGATCCCTAAAAAATGCCGCAAAACTCATATCAAACGGAGAAAAATCATCAAAGAAGATAAAAGAGAAGATAAAAAATGAGTTACAAGATATCAAAATCGAATATGTAGAGATAGTGGATAGAGATTTTAATATACAAAATGAGATAGCTATAGGTGACAGCATCATTCTCATAGCTGCTTTTGTAGGTATTACAAGATTGATAGATAATATTTGGATATAAGGAATAAAATGATATTTGATGATGAAAAAACAGAACTTTTAAGGATAATGTAAGTGAAAAAATTACATCTTGTAAGTCTTGGCTGTACTAAAAATTTAGTAGATAGCGAAGTTATGATAGCTAAATTAAAAGAATATGAGCTAACGGACAATCCCTCAGAGGCGGATTTACTCATAGTCAATACTTGTGGTTTCATCAATCCTGCAAAAGAGGAAAGTTTAAATACAATCTTTGAACTACACTCTCAAAGAAAAAAGGACTCTTTGCTTGTTGTTAGTGGTTGTTTGAGCCAAAGATATAAAGATGAACTCCAAAAAGAGTTAAAAGAGGTTGATATTTTTACAGGTGTTGGAGATTATGACAAGATAGATAAAATTGTAAAAGCAAAAAAATCTATGTTTTCTACTAAAACATATCTTTTACAAGATGAAGAGAGGGTTATAACAGGAAGTGGATCTCATGCATATATAAAACTAAGCGAAGGGTGCAATCAAACTTGTAGCTTTTGTGCAATTCCGGGTTTTAAGGGAAAATTAAAATCAAGAAGCATAGATAGTATAGTCGCTGAAGTTAAAAGATTGGTGGACAAAGGATTTTTTGACTTTAGTTTTATTTCTCAAGACAGTAGCTCATACTTAAAAGATTTTGATGAAAAAGATGGATTGATAAAGCTAATTGATGAGATAGAGAAAATTAATGCCATTAAAAGTGCCAGAATTTTATATCTATATCCCACTACCACAAGCAATGAATTGATAAAAAAGATAGCTAACTCATCTATATTTCACAACTATTTTGAAATGCCAATTCAGCATATTAGCGATAAAATGCTGAAGATCATGAAAAGAGGTGCGGGAACAGATAGGATAAAAGAGCAATTAGAACTTATGAAAAGTTTTAAGAATAGTTTCATAAGAACATCTATCATAGTGGGGCATCCGGGCGAAAATGAGGAAGATTTCAATGAATTAAAAGATTTTTTAGAAAAATTTGATTTTGACAGGGTTAGTCTTTTTGCATACTCTGATGAAGAGGATACTAAGGCTTATGAAATGAAAGAAAAAGTTCCACAAAGTGTTATAAACAAAAGAATTGATATCCTTGATAAAATTGTAGAGAAAAAAACAAACAATAGCTTAAAAAAATTTATAGGAAAGGACAGATTGGTCTTAACTACCGGTGAAAGTAGCGAAGGAGAGTTTTTTATGGGGGCTAGAGATCTTTTGTGGGCTCCGGAAATTGATGGTGAAATACTTATAAATGATACAGAAATTCATCTTGAACCGGATTGTATATATTTGGCAAAAATAGAAAAATTGGTAGGAGATAAATTACTTGCATCAGTTAAAAAAGCTATATAAACTCTCTGAGAAATCACTAAAAGCCTTAAGGACAGGGAAAAATTTACTTGCTTTTTCGGGAGGAGTTGATTCTTCGGCATTGTTTTTTATATTAAAAGAACATGATATTACTTTTGACATGATTAGTGTAAATTATCAAACAAGAGATGAATCTGATAAAGAAGAAAATTATGCAAAAGAGTTGGCAAAGAAATATAAAAAAAAGATATACATAAAAAAAGTTACTATCCCTAAAAATAATTTCGAATATAATGCAAGATGTATAAGATATGACTTTTTTGATAAAACGATCAAAGATATAGGATATAACAATCTCATAACAGCACACCAGCTTGATGATAAACTTGAATGGTTCTTGATGCAACTCACAAAAGGAGCCGGATTGGTAGAACTTTTGGGATTTGAAGAGATAGAAAAAAGAGAAAATTATACCTTAATCAGACCTCTTATAGAGTATTCTAAAGACGAATTAATAGAATTTCTACAAATAAACAAACTAAATTATTTTATCGATAAAAGCAATTTTGATTTAAAATACAAAAGAAACTATTTTAGAAAAAGTTTCTCTTCTCCTCTTATAAAAAATCATAAAAACGGTATCATCAATAGCTTTAGATACTTAAAAGCTGATAAAGATAAAATTTTCAATCAAAAAGAGATAAAGAAAATAGAAGATTTATACATCATCGAAAGATCGTTTGATGACATTTTAGAGATAAGAATTATCGATAATATTCTTAAGCATTGCGGATATTTACTCTCAAAAACACAAAGAGACGAAATAATACAAAAAAAAGATGTAGTAATATCAGACAGATTTGCTATAGTTTTAGATAAAAATTCAATATATATCTCACCTTATATCAAAACAAAGATGGATAAAAAATTTAAAGAAAAGTGCAGAATAAAAAAAATACCGCCAAAAATCAGAGGTTATTTATATAAAAAAAATATAGACTTATTTACCTTTTAAAGTATAGACTTTTAAATTAAAAGTAGTATTTATATCATCCCCTACCGCTCTCATGTGGATAGGAAAATTAACTTGAATAATATTATCGTAACTATTTATTGCTGTTAAAAATTTATAAAATACCGCCGGATCTGCTATTTTAGAAACTGTATTGAAGCTGTATTGGATAAAATCTTTTTTATATGTTTTTTTCTCATTTTTTATCAATTTTGCATAAATAAAATATTTTTTAGAAAATTTTAAAAAATCATTTTTATCAAAACTATTATCAAAAGCTCTAATTATTTTTAGATTGTCATGCTTTAATTCTTTTAATTCTTTCTCTTTTGATTTTAAAGTGTTATTGGTATAACTATACACATTGTATGCCTTCTTGCTTTTAAATCTTGCTGTTTTTAACTTTTTTATATCCGGCACTATAAATATAAAAACAATAGAGAATACAACAAATATAAAAATAAATAAAAATGTTAAAAGCTTTAATATATTTATATTTTTCATAACCCATCTTCTTTATTAATTATTTTATTGATACTAACAAACCTATACCATCCATTATCATTTAAATAAAATATTGTATTACTGCTTTGAAAAATAGATTTCAATGGAGAACCGAGTAAAAAATTAAATGTATCTTTTGATGGGGTAATACCGTATAAAGTTAAAGAATTTTTTTTCATAATAACTTGACTTAGTGTTATTTTATCCGGAACGAGATCGAAAAGATTTTTTATACTATTTTTTAAAATCGTATTTGATGCATAAATATCTTCAGCTTGAGATTTTTCTTGATTTAAAAAAACAATATCTTGCTGAAGCTTTTTGATTTTCTTTTTAAAATTAGAAATTTTTGCTGTATTTTGCACTCTTTGTTTATTTAAGGAATTGATTTTAAATTTTATCAATACATCAAAAGAGAAAAGAAATATAACAACAAATACAATAAAGCCGAGCCACATTTTTGAAGTAGTATCTATCAACTCTTTTTTGCCGGGTTCAATAAAGCTATACTTCAAAAATCCACCTCTTCAATAGACATATTTATCATTTCTTCCTTTGCATCTACGGTATGAATCTCTACATTTAAAAATAAATCGTTTTCAATCATAGTTATTATATCATTACTAATATTAGAATCATTATAAATAATAATATCTTCCAAAAATTCACTTTCATATTTATCGTTTTTATAATACTCCTCTATGGCAGAGTGAAGATATTTAAAGATTATCATCTCTTTACCATAAAGTTCCAAATCCTCTAAAGCAGAAGATTTGATATCTTCTTTAGCACTACTTAGTATATCATCCTCTTCATCTATTTCATCATCACTATCATCATCTAATTTTGCAATATCAACAAAATTTTCAAATTCATCCTCTTCAGATTCAATATTGTCAAGCTCAATACCATCAGAAATATCTTCACTACTTTCAGGTTTGAACTCTTCATCATTGTCAAAGTTAAACTCTTTATATGGGATTTTAAAAAAAGCATTAAAAATCAACTTTTTTTCATCAAAAATCAATATCGTTATAGAATTTTCCATGTATAAAAAATGCAATGTTTGTTTATTGCAATCTTTATTTTTATTTATAAAATTATTTAAAACAATATAAGGAGAAAAGATAAAATCCAACCCTATATCTCCAAAGAGACTTTTTATCCACTTTATATCCGTTTTTGATGTATATACCATCCAACTATTCTCTACACAAACTTGAAAAATATTATTTTTATCTATTTTATACTCTTCAATCTTTTCATTCGAACAAGTAGAAATACATCCTTGTCCAAGAGAATCAAGCAGATAAGATATATAAACAAACTTATAATCTTTTTGAAAAGAGTGCAAAAATCCCTTTGTATCAGAAGATAATTTTTTATCTTCTCCCATAGAAAATCTTTTTTCATCTTTAGAGACAATATTCCCTTTTTTTACAACAATATATTTTATAACATACTCGTTTTCTTCAGAGACTATGGCAACAAAAATATTTGCAAACCTTTTTTGTATCATTTTGCTAATTTTATCCATAAATTTCCTTACATAAAGGATGTGCTTTTTTATAATTTTCTATCTTATATCCACTATTAAGTTTTGTATATATTTGAGTAGTAGATAAAGAGCTATGCCCCAAAAGCATACTAACATCACTTATTCTGCTACCATTGTTTAACAAGTCAGTTGCATAAGAGTGCCTCAACTGATGAGGAGTCACTTTTATACCAATATGCTTAAAAATTTTATTTACTCTATATCTTAGACTATTTTCGCTTAATTTTTTTCCTTTTTTCTCAAAAATATACAAAAAAGTTTCATTTTCATTCAAAAATTTATCAATTTCTTCTTTGATTGAGGGCAATAACGGTATATTTCTTGTTTTTGAACCTTTTCCCACAACTCTTATCCAACTATTTTGAATATCACTTTTTTTTAAATTTGACAATTCAGATATCCTCAATCCAAGACCATATAAAAGCAAAACAATAAGCCTATCCATAGGCTCCGCTTCCAAAAGAACACTTTTTATATAGCTAAAATTTATAGGTTTAGGCAAAGTTTTAGGAACCTTTACCAACTCATCCCCTACAAGTTTAATGTTTTTAGAATTATCTTTTAAAAATTCTATAAAACTTCTTACAATACTTATCTTTTTGGCTATAGTTTTTTTCTTATTATTGGAAATCTTTACTCTATACGGCATAAGATTAACAATTATTACATCTTCATTTTTTTCAACCCCTATGTATTTACAAGCCTCTATCAAATTTAACTTATAAGTCTTATATGAATTTTCACTAAAACCTGCAACCTCTTTTTTATATCTTAAAAATTTATCTATCTCTTTTTCAAAAAAGTTCATTATATATTTTCTCAAATTTTTTATATAACTTTGTAGCTTTATCACAAAGAGTATCATTATTTAAAACTGACGATTTAAGACTTTTATACTCTCCCATCGCAACTTCACAAATCAACTTTATCTTTATCAAATCTTTCTGAGATATTTTGTTAGATGAGCTTATCATTTGTATCTCTTTTAGATATTTCTTAGCATTTTTTATATATTTTTCATAAGATAGTGCTATTTTACTTTGAGTCATGATGGTTAAAGCCATCGTATTATAAGAGTTTTTCAGATAGACTTTTTTTGATAAAGAATATGCTTTATCATACTCCCCAACAGTATAATAAAATCTTGCCTTCAAAGACTCTTTGTAAGAGTTATCAAACATAAAAAAGTATGTAGTTCCAAGGGTCACTATCATGATGATAAAGATATAAAAAAATCTTTTATTCACAGCACTATATCCTCTCTCTTCATCAAGACCTCAACTATCTTATCTTTTGCAACATCCATATCTAAACCTTTTAAGGAAAAAGGCTCATCCGCATACAAATATATAGTAGAAAATGGCTTGGGGATCATAAAACCATCCCAACTCTTCAATCTCCAAAAAGAGTTTGCATAAAAATTACAAGGCACGATTGATAAATCTTTCTTTTGAGCTATAGCTACCGTACCATCAGCCACACTATATTTGGGACCTCTTGGCCCATCAGGGGTTATCCCTATATCATATCCTTCGTTTACTTTTTTAAAAGCCTCTTTTAAAACTTTAATGGCTCCCTTTTTACTACTTCCTCTAATAGAGTCAAATCCAAAAAATTTTACCATCCTTGATAAAACTTCTCCATCAAAATGCTCACTTATCATAGTGGCAACTTTATGATTCTTTCTAAGCTTTTTATATAAAAATGGCTGCATCAAAAGTTTTCCATGCCAAAATGCTATAATACAAGGCTCATCTCCCAACTCTTTAGTCGGTAGAAAAAACTTCTTTCTGCAACTTAGATATATCAAATTTATTATTGCATAGCCAATAGGAGGAGCAAGAAAAAGTATCAATTTTCTCTTAAATTTCCTGCTCATGTCTTGACAATATCTCCATAAAGAACCATTCTTCTCGGGTTTGTGATTTTGACATCTGCAAATTTACCCAATAACTCTTTGTTACCATTAGTTTGTATCATAAAATTATTATCACTTCTTCCGGCAACCATATCGTTTGATCTCAACTCTTCAAACAAAACAGTATAAATCTTTCCCTGCTGAGCAAGGCTGATTTCATCAAGTATATCGCTATGCAAATCTTGAAGAGTTTTCAATCTTTGACTACCTATATCACTTGGAATTTGCTCTTTAAATTCAGCTGCTTTTGTTAGCGGTCTGGGAGAATACTTAAAAGAGAACATTTGCTCAAATCTAACTTTTTTAACAACATCCAAAGTATCCTCGAAGTCTTCATCACTCTCTCCGGGAAATGCCACTATAACATCCGTACTTATATGAACATCTTTTACCATCTCTCTTAGTTTAAAGGCTCTATCTAAAAACCATTCTTTAGAGTAGCCTCTCTTCATAGCCTTTAGTATCTTTGTAGATCCGCTTTGTAAAGGCATATGCATGGATTTGCATATCTTTGGATTGGATGCGAAGACCTTTAGAAACTTATCATCCATATGCAAAGGATGAGGAGATGTAAATCTTATCCTCTCTACACCTTCTACCTCCGATACCATTTCCAAAAGATCGCTAAAATCCATCTTTTTTAGAGTTTTATCTCTAAATCTAACTCCGTAGTTGTTGACATTTTGTCCAAGAAGAAATATCTCTTTAGCTCCCGAATCAACCGCTTTTTTAACTTCATTTATGATGATATTAGGAGGTATGGATATCTCATCTCCTCTTGTATGAGGAACTATGCAATAGGTGCAACTTTTATCGCATCCTATAGATATATTGATATATGCCTTATATGGGGAACTTCTAAAATCCCCAAAGGCATACTCGCTCTCATCATAATCTATATCTACATCTACAAAATTTTCCGTTTTTATGGCTTTAGATATCTTAGATACATTTCTAGCACCCAAAACAAAACTAACTGATGGAGCTTTTTTAAGTATCTCTTCTCCAAGATGACTTGCTGTACAGCCACAAACCCCTATCTTTGCATCCGGTTTTTTCTTTTTATTGAAAACCCCTATCTCGGAAAAGAGTTTATGTACCGGCTTTTCTCTGACACTGCAAGTGTTAATTAATATCAAATCGGCACTCGAAATATCTTCTACTACTTCATACCCCTCTTTATCTCTTAGTTCTGCTATGATATGCTCGCTATCTCTAACATTCATAGCACAACCGATAGTTTCTATATAGAGTTTTTTACCCATGTCTGTCCAAAACTACAGTATGTGTATCTCATAAATATAGTCATTTTCATCCAAGGTGTATTTAACCTCTCTTAGATAAACACTATATCCAAGCTCTTCAAAATGCTCAACTAAAGATACTAAATCCTTATGAGAGTTACTTTTGTCAAAATAAAATATCTTCTGCCCTTCATTTTTTAAAATCTCTTCTATCTTTTCAAGTTTAATTTTTTTTACTTTCCCGCCAAGTTCCATTTTTGCAAGTTTTAATTCCATATTTTCCTCTTTCAGTTATTATAATGGATATTATTATACCACTTTGATAATAAATTGCCAATTAAGTAGATTTTCTGTATAATAAATATCTGCAATATAAAAAATCATTTTTTCTCATTGCAAAGAAAAGTTTAAAAGGTTATGGAATTATATTATGGAAAAAATCATAGACATAGTGGAATCAATAGCTCATGAAAAAGGGTTAGATAAAAAAAATGTAAAAGAGGTAGTTGTCAAATCTTTATACAATACTGCAAAAAAAGTATATGGGGATGAGTATGAGTACGAAGTATATATAGACGACAAAACAAAAAATTTACAACTTTTTCAAAAAGTATTGGTTGTTAGCGATAATGATGAAAGAGCAAAAGAAAGCAATGAAAATCATATGGTTTTATCTAAAGCCAAAGAGATAGATTCCGATATTGAAGTGGGGGACGAATTGACTTATAAACTTCCTCTTGACAATCTCGGAAGAACTGCTTCAGCAGTACTTCAAAAAGAACTTGAATTTCATATACAAAGACTTCTTGAGGATAAAATATTTGAAAAATATCAAAAAATGATAGGACATATAATATCCGGTTCCGTAGTCAGAGTTGATTTTGAAGAAAACACTTATATAGAGATAAATGAAGTAAGAGCCATACTTCCAAGAAGAAATCGTATAAAAGGCGAGAGTTTCAAGGTTGGAAATGTTGTCAAAAGTGTTATAAGAAAAGTTTATATAGATGCCGGTAGAGGTATGGTAGTGGAACTCTCAAGAACAACTCCTAAATTTCTTGAAAAACTGCTTGAACTTGAAGTTCCTGAGATAAAAGATGGCAATGTCATTATCCACGATGTTGCCAGAATTCCGGGAGAAAGAGCCAAAGTATCTTTAAGCTCATCACATCCGAATATTGATCCGGTAGGAGCCGCGGTAGGAACAAGAGGTGTTAGGATAATGGCGGTTAGCAAAGAGCTTAAAAATGAAAACATAGACTGCATAGAGTACTCCTCTATCCCTGAAATATATATAACAAAAGCTCTAAGCCCTGCAATAGTATCCGCAGTTAAAATAGAGGGTAAAAAAGCCATAGTAACCCTGCCTGCCGACCAAAAATCAAAAGCCATAGGCAAAAGTGGTATAAACATAAGATTGGCTTCTATGTTAACAGGCTATGAAATAGAGCTTGTCGAAAGAGCAGGAGGAGCATCCGAACAAAATAATGAAAATAGAGAAAAAACTATGGATGCAAATGCTCTCAAATCACTTTTTAACGAGTAGCTATGAAAAAAGAGGTGTTATCGGATATCGAAGCAAAGAGATATGCAAGACACATATCTCTTAAATATTTTGGCTTAGAAGGGCAATTAAAACTTTTAAATTCGAAAGTGCTTATCATAGGAGTAGGAGGTCTTGGAAGTCCTGTTGCTCTTTATCTTGCAGCCACAGGAGTCGGTACCATAGGTATAGCTGATGGTGATGAGGTGGATATATCTAACCTACAAAGACAGATAATCCACTCTACCGATGAGATAGGAGTATCCAAAGTAGTATCTGCTAAAAAAAGCATAAATGCTTTAAACCCCGATACAAATGTCATCACATACGACACTTTTCTTGATGAAACAAATATGATAAAAATTATACAAGAATATGATTTTATCATTGATGGTACAGATAATTTCAAATCAAAATT
>Ga0256842_1000175_pt1 | contig 55942 bp, 61 predicted proteins | sample 4559240metaG_FD_185973 | JGI IMG/M metagenome (GOLD analysis project Ga0256842, IMG submission 185973) | Hydrothermal vent microbial communities from Guaymas Basin, Mexico - 4559-240 | ecosystem: Environmental > Aquatic > Marine > Hydrothermal vents | place: Mexico: Guaymas Basin | collected... | reverse complement strand
CGCCCCTCCCGGCCGAAGTCCGCCCGCACCTCCTCCAGCTCCACGTCGTCGCGCCGGCGCAGGACCCGGCGGACGACCCCCTCGTTCTCGTCCAGCGTGAGCGTGCAGGTGGAGTACACGATCACCCCGCCGGGCCGCGCCACCCGGACGCCCGCCTCCAGGAGCTCCGCCTGCAGCTTGGCGTACCGCCGGACCTTCCGCCGGCTGAGGTTCCACCGCGTCTCCGGCCGCTTCTGGACGGATCCCATGCCGGAGCAGGGCGGGTCGACGATGACGCGGTCCGCCTCCCCCTCGAGCTCCTCCGGCAGCTCGCGCGCGTCCGCGTGCCGCAGCTCGACCGCGCCGTCCGGGACCCGCTGCCACTCTAGCTTCTCCTTCATGGCCTCCAGGCGCCAGTCCGACCTGTCCACGGCGAGGATCTCGCCCTCGCCCTCCATGAGGCACAGGGCGTGCAGGGTCTTCCCGCCCGGGGCCGCGCACAGGTCGACGACGAACTCCCCGGGCCGCGGGTTGAGCACGTGACCCACGAGGGCGGAGGCCTTGTCCTGGGTGAAGACGAGGCCCTTTCGCCAGGTCTCGGTGCGCACGATGGGCACCCGCTCCTCGACCACCCGGAGCAGGTCCGGCACGTGGGGGTCGGGCTCGACCGTGACCCCCTCGTCGCGCAGGCGCTCGGCCACCTCCTCCCGGTCGGCGTGCAGGGTGTTCACCCGGACGTACTTGACGGCGGGCCGATTGCAGGCCTCGAGGAACGCCTCGAGCTCGTCCTCCGGGAGCACGCGTCGGGCGTGCTCGACGAACTCGGGCGGGAAGTGGTACTTCAGGGACAGCTCGTCGTAGCCCCGCTCCCGAAGGCGGTTCAGGTCGTACTCCTCGAGGTCGAAGCAGACGGCGTGCACGAAGTTGGCCGCGCCCTCGTGGAGCGTCTCCCGGGCCTTCCGGGTGGCGGCGTCGGTGACGAGGGCGGGGCTCGTCCCCTCGAAGAGGATCTCGTCGGCGGCCGCGACCAGGATGCCCTTAAGCTCGGGGCGCAGGTCCTCGAACTCGGCGGACTGGATCACGTCGTCGAGGGCCTCCTCGCAGAGTCCGAGCCGCTTGCCCAGCTCCATCAACCGCCGGTGGATCATCCGTGCCTGGTGGCTTGGTATGGACATCGGATCGTCAAATACTCGGTAAAATGACTCCTTCAATGACACACCGCTCCGGTAGTGTTCCGTGAGCACATCCGAGAGTATTGAGAGCATCTCTTGGACCTTCATGGGCATCCCTCGCGAGCGGTTCTCGTTGAGGGTAAAATAAGGTTTAGGAGCCGGCTGGGGTAACGTCTATAATCGTCCGGGTCGCCGCGGGTGCCGGCGGCCGTGGGTGGGCTGGCGGCCACCCCGCCCCGGGTAAGGGTCCGCCGGAGCACGGCAATGAGGGCGGGCCCGTCGGGGTGCGGCCGGTGGGCCGCTAAGGGGAGGAAGCTCCGCCCCCGGGCCCGGGCCGCCGCCCCGAGAGGGGGCCGGCCGAGAGGCCGGGGTCCGGCCACAGAAACGACACGTCCGTCGGCGGATGGCGATGACGCGGCTGAGGCCCGCCGTGGGCGGGCCGAGAAGGGCCCCGGCGACGGGGCCCGAGCTAACCCGCAGAGGACGCCGGCGGGATCGGTGAAACGGGCCGCCCGGCGGCGGGCGAGGCCGAATGAGCCCGATGATACGAGGGTGATGCCCCCGATGAACACCGGGCCGGAGGGGGATGGTGGGCCGCTGAGGCGAATGCCGCCAGCTAAGGCTACAGAAGGCGGGCTATAGCCCACCCACGGCCGCCGTCCCCCGATCGTTTCGTAAACCGTAACGAAACGGCGCCGGGCCGGGCGGTCACGCCGGCACCTCCGAGCCCTCCGCGCCCGTGGCCCCCTTGACCAGCGGCACCAGCTCGTCCGCGTCCAGCCCCACCTTGTACCGGGCACCCTGCCGCGACTCGCGCCGCGCCAGCTCCCGCCGCACGTCGGAGATCACCTTCATCCGGTACAGGTCCCACTCCGGCTCGATCACCTCCTCGTCCGGCGCCCGGTCCTTCGACAGCCGCTGGATGAGCACGGTCGGCGCCATCCGCTCCAGCGCGTCCGCGAGCAGCCGGATGTACTCCCGGTAGCTCAGCGGCTTGTACCGCCGCTCCCGGTACAGGCACTCCAGGTCCGTCCGCTCCAGGACGACCAGCGGGTACAGCTTCACCGCCTCCACGCCCAGCACCGAGAGCACCCGCACGGTCTCCAACATCTCCCCGCGGGTCTCCCCCGGCAGCCCGAAGATGATGTGGTTCACCACCCGGATGCCCCGCTCCTTGGCCCGGACGATCGCGTCGATCACCTCCGCCAGCCCGTGACCCCGGCGCACCCGCGTCAGCGTCCGGTGATGGTACGACTGCACGCCGATCTCCAGCCAGACGTCGTAGCCCTCCTTCACGTACCCCTCCAGCAGGTCCAGGACCTCGTCCGGCAGGCAGTCGGGCCGCGTGCCGATGGACAGCCCGATCACGTCCTCCATCTCGAGCGCCCGGTTGTACAGCTCCTCCAGCACGTCCGGCGGCGCGTACGTGTTCGTCGCCGGGTAGAAGTACACCAGGAACTTCTCCGCCCCGTACCGCTCCCGGAAGACCTCCATCTGCTTCCGGGCCTGCTCCTCGATCTTCCTCCGCGGGTCGACGTTGGGCGTGATGATCGTGCGACCCATCTTCGGGCAGAAGAGGCACCCTTCGCGCGAGATCCGACCGTCCTTGTTCGGGCACACGAAGCCGCCGTCCACGGCCGCCTTCATCACCTTGCAGCCCTTCTCCCGCCGGTAGTAGGCTCCGAAGGCGGCGAACCGCTCCCCTTCCTCGTACAGCTCCCGGACGATCCGCTCGTCTACCCGCCGCGGGAGCGCCCCGTCCCGGGCCGGCTCCACGTCCCGCTGCAGCGTCTCCAGCGCCTCGAGGTCAGCTTTAATGGCGACCACCCCCGTGACGACCGAAGGTTAACACGCCGATAAAAAGGCTGCTGAGGGGGGCGAGGCGGTGCCGCCCCGGTGGTACCGGCACGTCATGCGCGTCCTGGCCGAGTCCCACGTGGTCCTCGACGTGCGGGACGTCCGGTACCCCGAGGAAACCCGCTGGGACCGGCTCGCGCGGCTCGAGGACGTGTTCGACTACGCCCGCGTGGTCGTGCTCAACAAGGCGGACACCGTCCCGCGGGCCCGGGCGGAGGAGGCCAAGGAGCGGATCGAGCGGGAGGAGGGCGTGCCCACCGTCTACGTGAGCGGTCGGGAGCGGCTGGGCATCCGGTACCTCCGCCGGACGATCTTCGAGGTCGCGCCGGAGGACGTGGAGACCGTGCGCGTGGGCGTCGTGGGCGTGCAGAACGTCGGCAAGTCCACGCTCATCAACGCCCTCGCCCGCCGCGCGGCCGCCCCCACCTCCCGGGAGGCCGGCTACACGAAGGGGAAGATGTGGGTGAGCGGCGGGCGCCGGCTCCTCATCATCGACTCGCCCGGCGTGATCCCGACCGAGGAGGCGGGGGAGGAGGCCGGCGCCCTCGATCCGGACGTCCTTGAGGATCCGATCTCGCCCGCCACCCGCGTGATCGACCGGGTGCTGCGCGAGTACCCGGGCGCCCTGCGGGAGCGCTTCGGCGTCGAGGAGGGGGACGACCCGGGGGAGGTCCTCCGGGCCATCGCCGACCGCCTCGGCCGGGACCCGGAGGGCGCGGCCCGGCTGATCTTACGGGAGTGGGTGGACGGGTCGCTGATCGAGGGGTACCGCACGACGCGGGCGGATCGTACGGAGATCCGGGGACTGGAGCTGGGGGGCACGGCGCAGCGGCTGGTGGAGGAGACGCTGGATGAGGTGCGGGAGCTCGCGACGGGCGGCGCGCCCCCGAGCGCGACCGTGATCCGGGGGCTCCTCACCCGGCTCGCGCACGGGAAGCACATCGACGGGGCCGGGCTGGCCACCCTGGACCTCGGGGAGTACGGGGTCGGCCTGTCGATCGGGGACCGGTACTACGATCGGATGGTCCGGCGCCTGCGCCGGGAGCTGGGCGGTGAGGTGATCGCGGAGGAGCGGTTCCGGGTGGGGGCGAACAACCGAAGGGCGGTGGTGGTGGTCACCCGGAGTCGGTAGCGCGGGCCGGTCTCCTCACCCCTCGGACCCCGGAGGGCCCTCGTCACCCTCCGGGGTCAGTGCGGGGAGATGTCCGCATCCCCGGCCGAACTCGGCGCCTGAAACCGTCATCATCCGCGGGGTCGGACCGCGCGACCGGACAAAAGCCTAGCGGGGCCCGGGCTTGATCGCGCTGGTCCGCTCCGTGGACCGGTACCGGGAGCTTCTGGGCGAGGTCGTGCGGGAGGGCGACGTCGTCGTGGAGCTCGGCTGCCACCGGGGCGCCGCCACGCGCCGGATCCTGCGCCGTCGCCCGGCCCGGGTCGTGGCCGTGGACTACGGGGAGGAGGCGCGCGAGGCGATGACCCGGCTGGAGCGGGAGCACAGGGAGCTGACGTTCGTCCCCGGGGACGCGCGGGAGTACGAGACGCTCGAGCGGGTCCTGGAGCTCCTCGACGAGCCCTCGTGCGACGTGCTCGCGGTCGACCTCGGGGGCGGGATGTTCCCGGACACGGCCTTCAAGGTGTACTACGTGTGGTCCGTCACGCTCCGCCCCCGGGACGCGGTCCTCCGGAACGCGGGCCTGTGCGAGTTCCTCCTCCGGGCCGAGCTGCGCGAGCGGGTGGAGCTCGAGGGGGACGATCGGGGCTACCTGGGCGAGCTCAGCCCGCCCGGGATCCCCGGGCGGATCAAGCGCCGGTTCGAGGAGTTCCGCCGCTGGCGGGAGTGATCACGTCCTTCGCGCCGCCCGGTACCGCTTCACCGGGCACTCCGCCATCCGGGGGCAGCCGCCGCAGTCGCGGGGGTGGCGCGGGCACCCGACCTCGCGCGCGTACCCGGCCATCAGGGCGGCCCCCTCGTGACCGCCGTACCGGTTCAGCAGCGCCTTCCGGTGGTTCCGGACCCGGGGCGGCACCTCCCCCTCCAGGTCCGGCAGGCCGGACCAGGAGGCGTTCTCCAGCCCGCACTCCCGCGCGATCTCCACGGCCCGGCGCATCAGCCTCCGCGGCGCGCCCGGGTGCCGCTCCAGCACGAAGTTCGGTCGGAAGGCGAGGAAGCAGACGGGGACGGACTCGTCCAGGTCCGCCAGGAACTCGCACATGCCCCGGATCTCCTCCTCGTCGTGCGCCTCCGGGATCAGCAGGATCCGGACCTCCCAGATCAGGTCCAGGTGCGACGGGATGAGGAGCTCCAGGTTCCGGAGGACGGGCTCCACGGGCGCGCCGGTGAGCGCGCGGTGCAGCTCGTCCGAGTACGCCTTGAAGTCGAACGTGATCGAGTCCGCGAGCCGGACGATCCGCCGCATGCTCCTCCGCGTGGCGAACCCGTTCGTGTCGAAGTTGACCTTCCAGAGGTCCGTAACCTCCCGGAAGTGCTCGACGACCTCCTCCACGTACGGGAGGTGGATGGTCGGCTCTCCCCCGGAGAAGAAGATCCGGTCCGCCCCGATCGCGCGACCCTGCGGGGTCTCGATCATGTTCACCGCCTCGACGGCCAGCTCCCGCGGGTCCTGGCGCCCGAGCACGCGGCCCTCCGGGTTGTCCGGGTAGTGCGCGATGTCCCAGTTCTGGCAGTTCAGGCAGCGGTAGTTGCACCCGCCCAGGAACACGGTGTAGCTCGCGGGTGGGGCCGGGTGCAGCTGCTTCGAGGCCACGACGGGCTCCGTGACCCGGCAGACCCCTCGCTCACCCTCCAGCCGGTCCACCCCGCACTCCCAGGCGCAGAGTTTACAGTTCCGGAGGTCCTTCAACCGGGCTCCCCCGGATGATGAGGCGACCGAACGCCGAGGTAAATGAGGAGCTCAGGCGGCACTGACCCTTGCACTGGGAGGGGGAGAAGCGGCGCCGCCTTCGGCGGCTCGAGGAGGCGATCGAGCGGGGCGAGGTGGACGGGCCGGCGATCCCCGTGCTCGAGGCGATCAACGCGCTCCCGGACTACTGCACGACGAGCAGCTGCTCGGGCCGCGTGATCGTCCTCCACGAGCCCGAGGTGGGGGACAAGCGCCGGGCCGAGTTCCTCGCGAAGTGGCACGAGCCCCCGGTGGACGTGGACCGGGTGCGGGAGGCCGTCCGCCGCGCCCCGGACGAGGGGATCACGTGGCTGAAGGCGCAGCCGCCCCTCTTCCACGTGCTGTGCCGGGACCTGGAGGCGGCCCGCCGGCTGCGCGCCGTCGCCTCCGAGGCGGGGTTCAAGGCCTCCTCCATCCGGTCGATCAAAGACACAAAAGTGGTCGTGGAGATCCTCGGCTCCGAGCGCCTGGAAACGCCCGTCAAGGTTCACGGCCGGGAGACGGTCCGGGAGGAGGCCTGGCCCCACCTGATCGACCTCTGCAACCGCCTGCTGACCAGGGGTCACGACCGGCTGAAACGCCTGGTCCGCGCCGTGAAGGGGCTGAAGGAGGATGGCGAGTGACGTGCTGGAGCTCGTACCGGAGGGGTTCCGGGACCTGGCCGAGCCGATCCTCCGGGACTGCGCCGAGACCCTGGACCGGCTGAGCGAGCGGCTGGAAAGGCACCGGGACGACCCGGACCGCATCCGCGAGCGGGACATCCGAGGGACGGATCCGAACGAGCCCGTCGCCGTCTTCGGCTCCGCGTGCGTGATCTGCGGGGGCGACTGCTCCTCCGTCCGGCTCACCTCCCGGCTCGGCATCTGCGAGCGCTGCCTACCCTACGAGACCGACCGGCTCCTGGACGCGCTCGAGACCGCCCGCGAGGAGCACGGTCCCGTGGGCGAGGTCCTGCTCGCGTTCAAGCTCCTCCTGAACCGGGTCGAGCGGGGCGAGCTCGACCGCGAGCGCGTGGAGTCGTTCTTCCGCGAGCGGGTGTGGCCCGAGCTCTTCACCGAGATCGCGAACCGCGCGTTCGAGGAGGCGACGGGGTTCCGCCTGTACTCCGCCCAGGCCGTGTGGACGCGCCGCCTCGTCCGCGGCTGCAGCTTCTCGATCCTGGCCCCGACCGGCACGGGCAAGACCTCCTGGGCCTCCCTGATGAGCGCCCTCCTGGCCCACGCGGGCCGGCGCGTGTACTACCTCGTGCCCACCACCACCCTCGTCCGCCAGGTGGAGGAGCGCATCCGGGACCTCGCCGAGCGGGCCGACCTCGACGTCGAGGTCGTCGGGTACCACGCGGCCCTACCCCGGGAGCGCCGGGCCGAGGCCCAGCGGCGCATCCGGGAGGGCGACTTCGACGTCCTGATCACCACGGCCCAGTTCCTGGTGCACCGGGTGGACGAGCTCGAGCGGCTCGACTTCGACGTGATCTTCGTCGACGACGTGGACGCGATCATCCGCGGGACGGGCCGCAACGTGGACCGCCTGCTCCGGGTGGCCGGCCTGAGGCAGGAGGAGATCGACGCCGCGTACCGCCTCGCGAACCTCCGGCGCCGGTACTACTCCCTGCGCGACTGGCTCGAGTCGCTGGAGGAGCGCGGCGAGGAGCGCCGGGCCGAGCGGGTCCGGCGCGATCTGGAGCGGATCGAGCGGGAGATGGAGGAGCTCGAGTCGCAGGTCGAGCGGGCCCGGGACCGGGACCTCGCCCGGATCGTCTTCATGAGCGCGACGGGGGCCGCCGCCCCCTCCCGCAGGCTCGCGATCGTCCGAGAGCTGTTCGACTTCGAGGTGGGCGCCGGCGGCGAGGGTCCCCGGAACATCCAGGACGTGGCCGTACCGAGGAGACCCTCCCCGGAGGCCGTGCGCGAGCTCGCGGAGCGCGTGGGCCCGCAAGGCGGCCTGATCTTCGTGCCGCAGCGGCTGCCCGGGGGCGCGCGGGCGCGGGAGGTGGCGGAGGAGCTGGCCGAGTACCTGAGGGACCACGGGATCGAGGCCCGGGCGGTGCACGCGGGCACGCCGGCCGAGGAGCGGGAGGAGGCGATCGACGCGTTCGCGGAGGGCGAGGTGGACGTGCTCGTCGCCGTCGCCAGCCCGTACGGCGTCATCGTGCGCGGGCTGGACCTGCCCCAGGCGGCCCGGTACGCGATCTTCTACGGGATCCCGCGGCAGCGCATCCGCCTCACGCCCCGAGAGGAGGACCTGAAGGACGTGACCTACGTCGCCTCCGCCCTCTCCAACCTCGCGCGGCTGGTTGACGACGCCCGGCTGCGGAGTCGGCTCGAGGGCGTCGCCGGCCGGCTCTGGCGGATCGTCCGGCGCGGCGCCTGGTACCGGGAGCGGGTTGAGGAGGCCGTCGAGGACCTCTCCATCGAGGAGCTCCGGAGGCTGGCCGATCGGGACGCGGACGAGCTCGCCGACGAGCTGGACGTGGAGCCCTGGCTGGCCCGGAACGTGCGCACGCTGGCCGAGGGCGTCCGGGAGCTGCTCGATCTGCTCGGGGACCGGGAGCGGGTGGAGCGGCTCGCGCGCGAGGCGACCACGGTGGCCGTGCGGGAGGAGGACGGCGAGTCCTTCCTCGAGGTGCCGGACCTGCGGACGTACGTGCAGGCCAGCGGGCGCGTGAGCCGGCTGTTCGCCGGCGGGGTGACCTTCGGGCTGTCCTTCGTGCTCTGCGACCCCGAGGACGAGCGGGAGCTGCGACTCCTCAACGGGCTGATTCGGCGGATGTCCTACGCGTACGGGACCGAGTTCGAGTGGCGGTCCTACCCGGAGGAGCTCACGGCGGAGGACATCGGGCTGCGGCTGAAGGGGCTGTCCGAGGAGCGGTTGAGCGAGCTGGTGGAGCGGGTGGACCGGGACCGAGAGCGCGTGCACCGGATCCTCCGGGGCGAGCTCGAGCCGGAGGAGGCCGGCCGGCTCGCGCGCTCGGCCCTGATGATCGTCGAGTCGCCGAACAAGGCCCGGATGATCGCCTCCCTCTTCTCGCGCCGCCCCTCCCGGCGCCGGTTGGAGGGCGGCGTGGCCTACGAGACCACGGCCGAGGGCCTGCACCTGACCGTCGTCGCCACGCAGGGGCACGTCGCGGACCTCGTGGAGGACGCGGGCGTCTTCGGCGTGGAGCGGGTGGGCGACCGGTGGGTGCCCGTGTACGACGTCCTGGGCCGGTGCCGGGAGTGCGGGGAGCAGGTCGTGGGCCGCGAGGAGTGCCCGAACTGCGGGGGCGAGGTCGAGCTGAAGACGGCCCTTCTGGAGTCCATCCGGGACCTCGCCGCCGAGGCGGACGTCATCCTCATCGGCACGGACCCGGACACCGAGGGAGAGAAGATCGGGTGGGACGTGTTCAACTACCTCGGATGGGTCACCGCGGAGGTGCACCGGACCGAGTTCCACGAGGTCACCCGGCGCGGCATCACCGAGGCCCTGAGGGAGGAGAACTGGAAGGAGGTGGACGCGGGCCGCGTGTCCGCCCAGATCCTCCGACGGGTCGCCGACCGCTGGATCGGCTTCGCCCTCTCCCAGGACCTGTGGGACGTGTTCAAGCGGCTCACCATCGACCTGGGCGAGCACGACCGCGGCACGCTCATCGAGCTCCGGCTCCGCCTCCCCGAGGGCGTCAGGATCGTCTCCTTCCGACGACGGTTCGACGACGGGCGCACCCCCGCCCGACCCGTCCGCGTGCGCCGGGAGGGCGACGAGTACGTCGTCCGCACCCGCATCACCAGGGGCGGCCCGGTGACCTACGTCGCCACCCTCATGGACGAGGACCGGAAGCTCGGCGACGCCGAGTCCGTGCGGGAGGAGGCCGTGAAGGTGAAGGCGCTCGCGAACGGGGAGGAGATCGAGCCCGACGTCCGGCTCGAGGCCATGACCTGGCTCAGCGCCGGCCGGGTCCAGACGCCCGTGCTCGGCTGGGTCATCGACCGGGCCCGGGAGTACCGGGAGACCGAGTTCTACGCCGGCCGCGCCCGCGTGCCCGCCGGGAAGGAGGAGATCACCGCCCTCATCGAGGAGCTGCGCCTGCCCGAGGACCTCGCGGAGCGGGTGCGCGAGGCCGCCACCGCGCTGCGCCGGATCGCCGAGGAGGGAGAGGGGGCGACCCTCTCCCGGGACGAGCTCGGACCGCTGGCCGACACGGACCTCTTCGAGCCGGCCGACGGCGCGTACCGGCTGTCGGAACGCGCGCGGGAGCTCCTCCGGGAGCGCGGCCTCGTCGGCCTCCTACTCGCGGCGCTCCGGGAGGTCGGGGGATAGCCTACCCCTCCATCCCCTCCTCCAGCGCCCGGATCAACCGCCGCTCGAACCGCTCGTGCGCCCGAAAGTGCTCGTTCGGGTCCCGGATCAGGGTGTACCACCAGTACACCGTGAAGGCCCCCAACGTCAGCACCGTTAGCGCGAGGTACAGCACGGTGCTCCTGCGCGGCACCGGCTCCAGCTCCTCCACCTCGAACGGGGGCTCGTACGGGCTCATCCCCACGGCCCGGGCCACCCCCTCCACCAGGCCCCGCTCCACGGTCGAGTGCTCGTGGAAGTCCCGGTTCAGCGAGTGGTACACGTACAGTACCGCCAGGAGCCCCAGGATCGGGACCAGCGAGAGGAGCACCCACAGCACCGGGTTCCTCGGCTCCCCCCGCAGCCGCTCGACCTCCAGCTCGAGCGCCGCCACGTCCTCGTACCCCGCCTCGCGCAGCAGCCGGATCAGCGTCGAAAAGAACCGAAACGAGCGCTCGAAGTGCTCGTTCCGGCGCCGGATCAGCAGGTACAGGTAGTACAGGTAGAGCGCCTCGCCGGCCAGCATCCCACCCAGGACCGCGAGACCGAGCGCCCCCACCGACCCCGAGAGTCCCGGGACCGCCGACGTCGACGCCCGCAGCAGCGACGCGGCGATCCACGACGCGTAGGTCAGCACCCAGGGCAGCATCGCCTGCGCCACCGGGATCTCCCGGTCCGGCCGGTGCAGGGCGCTGCACTCCCTCAGCCGCATCAGGTACTCGCGCAGCGTCACCTCCCACGCCCCGCCCGTCGGTCGCTTGGGGACTCTCCGGATCCGACGGTCGGAAAAACGGTTATAATCCCACGCGCGATCCACCGACGGTCGGGAACCGGGCGGCCCTCACCCGCCGGGGATGCCCCGACCGGTCGGCAGCCCGGTAAACCCGTCCGAGGCCGTCCCCCGACGCCCCGCTCGGGGGCGTGGATGAGGGGGCGGGCAAGCCGCCGGGCACACCCTCGTTCTCACGGTCAACCCGGTTGATGAGGATCCATTGTCCCCCCTGAGCGGTGATGAGTACGACGGGGGCCGAAACCGGCCCCCGCCCGGCCGATGAGGATCACCGCGCCATCGGACCGGATGAAGACACGACGGGGTTCCCGAGGCGGGGGGAGCCCGTTGCCGCTCCGGGAGGTGTACCGCACCGAGGTGGAGGGCGTCGAGGTGATCGTCCTGCAGGGGGACATCACCGAGCTGGAGGAGGCGGACGCGATCGTGAACCCCGCCAACAGCCGGGGCGTGATGGGGGGCGGCGTGGCGGCCGCGATCAAGGAGAAGGGCGGGGAGGAGATCGAGCGCGAGGCCCGCGAGAAGGCGCCGATCCCCGTGGGCGAGGCCGTCGCCACGACCGCGGGTCGACTGAGCGCGGAGTACGTGATCCACGCGCCCACGATGGAGCGGCCGGCCCAGCGGATCGGGGTGGAGAACGTGGAGAAGGCCACCCGCGCGGCCCTGGAGAAGGCCGAGGAGCTGGGCGTGGAGTCCGTCGCGTTCCCGGGCATGGGCACCGGGGTCGGCGGCGTCCCCTACGAGGACGCGGCGGAGGTGATGGTCGGGGTCATCCGGGAGCTGGCCCCGAGGCTTGAGCGCGTCCGCAGGATCTTCCTGGTGGGGTTCGAGGAGGAGCTGGCGGAAGCGTTCGTCGAGGCCCTGCGCTGAGCGCCCCGAGCCGATCGTTACGATACTCGAAACGATACGCCCCCAACCGAGGCCCTCGGGTAACAACCGGAAATACCGGGAGCCGGCGGGCCGCCGCGGGGCCCGCCTTGCCCGCCGTCCTCGCCCGGGACCTGTGGAAGGAGTACGGGAGGGTCGTCGCCCTCCGCTCCGTGGACGTGGAGGTGGACCGGGGCGAGCTCGTGGCCATCCTCGGGCCCAACGGTGCGGGCAAGTCCACGTTCATCAAGATCGTGTGCGGGGTCACCAAGCCCACCCGGGGCGAGATCCGCGTGCTGGGGGGCGACCCGTCCGACCCGGACGTCAAGCGCCGCGTCTCCATCGTGCCCCAGCAGGGGGGCCTGTACCTCGAGCAGACCGTCCGGGAGAACGTCCGGTTCTACGCCAAGCTGTACGGTGTCGAGCCGGACGAGGAGCCGTTCGAGCTCCTGGAGGTGCACCGGTACATGGACCGACGCGTGGAGCACCTCTCCGGCGGCATGCGGAAGCGCGCCGCCGTCGCCCTGGCCCTCGCCCTCCGGCCCGAGATCCTGGTCCTGGACGAGCCGACCAACGAGCTGGACCCGACGGCCCGACAGGACGTGATCGAGGCCGTGCGAGAGTACAACGAGTCCGGCACGACCGTCCTCTACGTCTCCCACGACGTGCACGAGGTGGAGCAGCTGGAGCCGGACCGCGTGCTGATCTTCCTGGAGGGTCGCAAGGCCCTGGACGAGCCCTTCGACCGGCTCATGAGCGAGCACGGGTCCGTACTGGACGCGTACCGGGCCGTCGCGGCCCAGGTGGTGGGGGAGTGAGAACGTGAGCTGGCGCGCGATCGCCGCCCGGGACCTCAAGGCGTGGGTGAAGGACCGGAGGCGGATGACGGTCACCTTCACCATGCCCGTCATCGTGATGATCATGATGTACGGCGCCTTCTACGACGTGAATCCGACCAGCGTCAACGTCGCGATCCTCCGGCACGACTCGGGCTCCGGGGACCCGATCGTCGACCAGCTGAAGCGTGACCACCGGGTCCACCTGATCCACGTGAAGAGCGTTCGGGAGGGGCGAGACCTGGTCCGACGGGGCTCGGCCTCGGTTTTCCTGTACCTACCGTCCGGGTTCCCGGACCGCAAGGCCGAGGTCTACTACGATCCAACCGACCCGATGGGATCCCGGTACGTCCTGAGCAAGATCCAGCGGGCCTGGGCGAAGCACGTAGCGAGCTCCCTCAAGTCCTCCATGAAGCGGCTGGCCCCGGTGCTGAGGATGATGCCCGTGCGACCCGCCGTCCACGCGCCTCGATTCAACCCGTTCCACGTGCGAACGCCGGTGAAGGGACTCAAGTACTTCGACTACCTGATCCCCGGGCTGGCCGTCATGACCGCGGCGATGGGCTCCATCTTCGGGCTCGGACGCCTCATGATGGAGGAGATCGAGCTGGGCGTGTCCTACGCCCTCTTCGCGGCCCCCATCCGGGCCCGGGACGTCGTCATCGGACGGTTCGTGAACATGACCGTCTGGGGCTGCGTCCGGTGCGCGATCATCGTGCTCGTCGCGCTGGCCCTGGGCGCGAAGATCCTCCACCCCATCCTGCTCTTCCTGGTGGGGGCGCTCTCCGCCGCCACGATGGTCGGGCTCGGACTCCTCATGGCGTCACTCGCCGGCCGCTCGGAGGTCGCGGAGATGGCCACGGGGACGGTGACCATACCAATGATGTTCCTCTCCGGCATCTTCATGCCGATCAGCGTCATGCCAGGCTGGGCCCGGGCGCTCGCCACCATCAACCCGATGTACTACATGGGTGACGCGGCCCGGAAGGCGGCGCTGCTGGGCTACCTCGACCCGGTGGACCTGCTCGTCCTGCTGGGCTTCATGGTCGGGTTCCTGGCGGCGGGCTCGGTCCTGTACGACCGCGTCCGGGAGTACCTCTAGCCGTAGACGTCCCAGGGACCCAGACGACGCGCCGGCCCCGGTAGCTCCCCCCGCTCCTCCCACCGCATCCGCAGCGCCACCGGCGAGTACTCTCGAACGAGATCGAGGGCCAGCTCCACCGGCGGCCTCACCGCGTAGACCAGGTCCGGGTCCAGCACCCGCCGGATCCAGCCCGACGCTCCGACGGCGTCCGCGTTCACGGAGGGCAGCCCGCGATCCAGCGCCCGCCGCACGTGCTCGACCCGCACCTCGACCCCGACCGCGTCCACGCCGCGCTCCCGCAGGAACGAGAGGTACCGCAGGTTCCGCCCGTGACCCACCTCCACGACCCGCCTTGCCCTCAGCTCCCGCACGATCCGGAGCAGCGCCCGCAGCTCGGCGTCACCGCCACGGGGGCCGCTCCGGGTTCCTCCGGGCAAGCTCCAGCAGCCCGCCCTCCCGCCAGGCCCTCCGGGCGAACTCCGGGGGCTCACGCAGGGGCACCTCGCCCGACTCCGACCTCAGGACGAGTTCGTCCAGGTCGACGACGACCCGCTCCCCATCCTCCACGATCTCCGTGGGATCCTCGCGCGCCTCCACCGTGGGCAGGCCCCGGTTCAGGGCGTTTCGGTAGAAGATCCGGGCGAAGGACTCGGCGACCACGCACGCGATCCCGGCCTGCTGCAGGGCCATGACCGCCTGCTCCCGGGAGGACCCGCACCCGAAGTTCCGGCCCGCGACGAGGATGTCACCCTCCCGCACCTTCTCCGGGAACTCCGGGTCCGCCCCGGTCATCGCGTACCGGCCCAGCTCGTCGTAGGAGACCCGCCTCAGGTACCGGCCCGGGATGATCTGATCCGTGTCCACGTTGTCCCCGAACACCCAGGCGCGCCCCTCCCACCTCACGAGCCGCTCACCCGCTCGAGCGCGGTTCGAGGCAGCTCCTCCCTCGGGTCCGCCAGCTCGCCCCGAGCGGCGGCGACGGCCGCCGTGAGCGGGCTGGCCAGGTAGATGTCCGCCTCGACCGAACCCATCCGACCCGGGAAGTTCCGGTTGGCGGTGGACACGCACACGTCGTCGTCACCCAGGACGCCCAGGTGCTCGCCCAGGCAGGGACCGCAGCCGGGCGGGGCCACGCTCGCCCCCAGCTCGATCAGCCGCTCGAGGGTTCCGTCCCGGGCCAGTCGAAGCAGGACGCGTCGGGAGGCCGGGACGACGACGATGCGGACGTTCGGGTCGGGCCCGCCGAGCGCGTCCAGCGCCTCGGTGAACGCCCGGATGTCGCGGTAGCGCCCGTTGGTGCACGAGCCCACGAACACGCGGGTGATCTCCTCGCCCTGCACGTCCCCGACCGGCCTCACGCGGTCCACGGCGTCCGGGACGGAGACGACGGGTTCCACCTCCGAGGCGTCGAGCTCCACGGTCTCGTCGGCGTCCCCGGGGCGCAGCCGCTCCGGTCCCTCCGCGGGCGGTACGTAGGCCGACTTGGCCCCGGCCTCCGTCGCCAGGTTGCACAGGCACATTCGGTCGCCCACGGGCAGCCGCTCCGGCAGCCCGGTGTACTCGAGGACGGCGTAGTCCGCGTACCCGGCGCCCAGCTCCCCGACGATGGTCAGGGCGAGGTCCTTCGCGGTGACCCCGGGTCCGAGGTCGCCGGTCACGTGCACGCGGATGGTCCGGGGCACGCGGAGCCAGAGCTCCCCGTAGAGGAGGGTGAAGGCCATGTCGGTGCCGCCGAAGCCGAACCCGAGCGCGGCGACGCCCCCGGCCGTCGGCGTGTGCGAGTCCCCGCCGAAGATCACCCGGCCGGGCCGGGCGTACCCGCGCTCCACGAGGATCTGGTGGCAGACCCCCTCGTCCACGTGCACGCGCTCAATCCCGTGCCGGCGGGCGAACGCGAGGAGCTCGTTCTGCCGGTTGGCCGCCTCCACCGAGCTGGGCGGGACGGAGTGATCGAAGATCAGGACGACCCGGTCCGGGCGCTTCACGCGCTCCGTACCGAGCTCCCGGAGGGTGCGGAGGGCGGTGGCCCCGGACCCGTCGTGCAGCATGATCACGTCCGGCTCGACGACCGCCACGTCCCCCGCCTCCACGCGCTCGCCACATTTTTCAGACAGGAAGCGCTCCACCACGGTGGCCAACCCGGTCCCCCCGGGGTGCCCCCCGGTTGGTCCTGGTTCGATCGCTCTCGGGGGAGGACTGCCGGAGGCTGCTTAAGAGGAGCCTGTGCGAGGTGGTCCTGCGTGAGATCGGGCACCGAGCGTTCGCCTGCCCGCTGGGAGGTCCCCCGTACTGTCACCCGCGGGACGTGGGTAAGTACCGGCCGCGCGGGTTCGTGCCGATGTGGGAGCTGGAGGCGGCGGGTCGGGTGCTGGAATCCGGGCGCCGGTACCTCCGGGACGAGGACCTGTACGTGACCTGCCTCGTGTGCGATCTCTTGGGACCGATCGGGGGCCGGTCGCTGCCCCTGAGGGTGGTGCGGTGGCGCGGGCGCCGGGCGGCCGCGCTGCGCCTGGGTCGCACGGGGGATTCCCGAAGGGACGGCTTGGTGGAGCTGGCCCTCCGACGGCTGGTCTCGCGCGGTCTCGTGAGCGTGGACGGGGAGTGGTGGCGGGCGGAGGGGGCGTTCCGTCGGTTCGCCCGGGAGGCGCGCGACCTGGTCGAGTTCCTGGCGGCTAACGATCTCCTCGCGATTCCACCACGCGCTTCACGATCTCCCGGAGCCTTGAGTCGGTGATCCGCACCTTCCGGTCGCCCAGCGCCTTGATCCTCCGGAGCACCTCCTCGACCAGCTCCTCGTCCGGCTCCACGCCCAGCTCCCGCAGCTTGGCCTCCACGGCCTTGCGTCCGGTGTGCTTGCCGAGCACGATCCGCCGGTCCATGCCCACCTCGCGCGGGTCCATGGGCTCGTACGTGCGCGGCTCCTCGAGCACGGCGGCCACGTGGATCCCGGACTCGTGCCGGAACGCGTTCTCGCCCACGACCGCCTTGTTCGGGGGCACGTCGATCCCGGAGTACTCCGCGACCTTCCGGGAGAGCTCCGCGAGCACCTCCGTGTTGAACCCGAGGTCGAGCCCGTAGAGCTTCTCCAGCGCCATGACCACCTCCTCGAGCGCGGCGTTCCCCGCCCGCTCCCCGATCCCGTTCACCGTGGTCGAGACGGCCTGGGCCCCGGCCTCCACGGCGGCCAGCGAGTTCGCCACGGCCAGCCCGAAGTCGTCGTGACAGTGCACCCCCACGGGCACGTCCACGACCTCCCGGATCCTCCGCACGAAGAGCCGCATGGCCTCCGGGATCATGACCCCGACCGTGTCCGTGGCGTGCACGCGGTCCGCCCCGCACTCCTCCGCGGTCCGGTACACCTTCTCCAGGAACTCGAACTCCGTCCGCGTCCCGTCCTCCGCGGAGAACGCGACCCACAGCCCGTGGTCCTTCGCGTACTCCACGGTGTCCGCGACCCGCTCGAGCACCTCCTCCCGGCTCATCTTCAGCTTGTGCCTCAGGTGCAGGTCCGAGGTCGCGATGAAGGTGATGACTCCGTCCACCTCGCACTCCACCGCCGCGTCCACGTCCCCCCGCAGCGTCCGCGCCAGGCAGAGAACGTCCGCGTCCAGGCCCTCCCGGGCGATCCGGCGGACCGCCTCCCGCTCTCCCTCGGAGACCACCGGGAACCCGGCCTCGATCTGCTGCACGCCCAGCTCGTCCAGGAGGCGCGCGATCTCCAGCTTCTGCCCCGGGGTGAAACTGACCCCGGGCGTCTGCTCCCCGTCCCTCAACGTCGTGTCGTAGATGATCACCTCGTCCGGGAGCTCCATCCGGTCCACAACCTCGCGCACGTAGGGGCTCTGCACGGGGTCACCCCTCCAGGTCGTACGCTTCCTCGAGCCGCTCGAGCGTGACCAGCCCCACGTCCACCTTTCGCCTCAGCAGCCGCACCAGCCGCTCCACCTTCTCCCGCTCGTCCACCACCTCCACCACGACGGGCAGGTTGGTGGAGCGGCGCAGGATCCGAGCCTCCGAGCGCCCCCGACGCCCGCACCCGGCGAAGCAGCGGTGCACCGTGGCCCCCCTCAGACCGAGCTCCCGCACCTTCTCCAGCACCCAGTCCACGGCCGGGACGCCCTCGATCCGATCCCCCTCGAGCAGGTACAGCTTCATCTTAACCGGCTCCCGGAACCCCCGCGCCAAGTCACCCTCGCCCCGCCAGGTACAGGTGGGCCAGCGCCATGCCCCCGAGGACGCCTAAGACGCCCACGCCCAGGTTGGCCAGGAGGTAGAGGGCGGCGAGGGAGGGCGAGACCGCCTCCAGCTCCACGAGCTCGTACGCGAACGTGCTGAACGTGGTCAGGCCGCCGCAGAACCCGACGGTCAGCAGGGCCCGCGCCTCCGGGGAGAGGCGCAGCCCCAGGCTCACCGACCACATCACGAACCCGAGGAGGAAGGAGCCCAGCCCGTTGACCGCCACCGTACCCCACGGAACCCCCATCGTCCCCGGGACCGCGCCCGAGATCAGGTAGCGCGCCACCGACCCGAGCGCGCCCCCGAGCGCCACCGCCGCGAGCTCCTTGATCGTGATCCGGCCGACCCCCTCACGCCACCTTTCCGATCAGCGGCGCGAGCAGCGCGATCGCACCGAGCAGGAGGCAGACCTTGGAGAAGTCCAGCCGCCGGGCCACCCGCAGGAGAACCTCCATCGAGAGGAGGCTGACGATGAAGGAGGTGGCCAGCGCGCCCGCCATCCATTCAGCCCCCACGGCCCGCGCGGCCTCCATCCCCTCCTTCAGCTCGAGCACGGTGGCCCCGAGCATCGCCGGACCCGCGAGGAAGAAGGAGAGCCAGACCGCGTCCCCCGAGTCGAACCGTCGCCAGAGCAGGATCGCCATGGTCGTGCCCGAGCGGCTGATGCCCGGGATCACGGCGAACCCCTGCCCGAGCCCCACGAGCAGGGCGTCCGAGAGGCGCACGTCCCACCGGGTCCTCAGCCCCGCGGGCGAGACCCGGAGGAGGAGACCGGTGACGATCAGCGCGAGCCCGATGAGCATCTGGACGGTGTCGCCCGTCGCCGCCGAGACCGCGCGCTTGAGCACCTTGTAAATCGGGACCCCCACCGCGCCCGTGGCGAGGGTGGCCACGATCAGGAAGACCGCGAGCCGGCGCCACTCACCGCCCCGCACCAGGCCGACGAGCGCGTTCAGGTACGGGCGGGCGAAGCGGGCGAGCACGGCCAGGAGGGTGCCGGCGTGCAGCCACAGGGCGAGGTCGAGCGCGATCCGGGGGTGCACCCCTATAACCCGCATCAGGGCCATCGCGGCCTGGCCCTCGCTGCTGACCGGAAGCCACTCGAGGGTGCCCTGCACCACCCCGGCCAGGATCGAGGTCCACAGCCCGGGCACGCGCGGCCCCGGGCCGCGGCCCGGTCGGCCCCTAAATGGGGATATCGGGCGTGGGAGGGGAAACCCGCGTCGGGGGTTGTCCGGTTGACCCGGGCCGTGGTGACGGTCATCGGGGTGGATCGGCCCGGCATCGTGGCGGGCGTGTCGCGCGTCCTGGCGGAGCACAACGTGAACATCGAGGACATCTCGCAGACCGTGCTCCGGGACCTCTTCGCGATGGTCATGCTCGTGGACCTTTCCGAGGCGGACGTGAGCGTGAAGGAGCTGCGCCGGGAGCTGGAGCGGGTCGGCGAGGAGCTCGGCGTGGACGTGGTCGTGCAGCATGAGGACGTGTACCGAGCGATGCACCGGGTCTAGGCCGGGGGGTCCGCGTTGGGCCGGCTGGACGTGGAGGAGGCCGTGGAGACCGTGGAGATGGTCCGACGGATGAACCTGGACGTGCGCGCGGTCACGCTGGGCGTCAGCCTCCTGGACTGCGCGAGCCCGGACCCCGGCGAGCTGCGCGAGCGGGTCGTGGGAAAGCTCCTGGACGTGGCCGGCGACCTGGTCGAGGTCGTGGAGGAGGTGGAGGAGGAGCTCGGGGTCCCGATCGTTCACAAGCGGATCGCGGTGACGCCCTGCTGCCTGATCGTCGCCCCGGCCGCCCGGGAGCTCGGGGAGGAGGCCGCGCTCGAGCTCGCGGACGCGCTGGACGAGGCGGCCGGGGAGGTGGGCGTGGACTTCATCGGCGGTTACACCGCGCTCGTCTACGACGGGTTCACGACGGGTGACGAGGCGATCCTGGACACGATCCCGGAGGCGCTCGAGCGGACGGAGCGGCTGTGCGCCTCGGTGGTCGTGGCCGACGAGCGCTACGGGATCAACATGGAGGCGGTCAAGCGCGCGGCCGAGGCCGTGAAGGAGACGGCCGAGCGGACGGACGGGCTCGGGTGCGCCCGGCTCGTGGCGCTCGCGAACGCGCCGGAGAACACCCCGTTCATGGCGGGCGCCTTCCACGGGGTGGGCCAGCCCGACGCGTGCGTGAACGTCGGGATCTCCGGGCCCGGCGTCGTTCGGGCCGTGATCGAGGAGCTGGGCGACGTCGACTTCCGCACCCTGCACGACGAGATCAAGCGCACCGCGTTCAAGATCACCCGGGTCGGCGAGCTCGTCGGGCGCCGCGTCGCCGAGCGTCTCGGCGTCGAGTTCGGGGCCGTGGACCTCTCCCTCGCCCCCACTCCGGAGGAGGGGGACAGCGTGGCCGAGATCCTCGAGGGGATCGGGCTCGAGTCCTGCGGGTGCCCCGGCAGCACGGCCGCCCTGCACCTCCTGATGGACGCGGTCAAGAAGGGGGGCGCGGCCGCGACCTCCCGGCACGGGGGCTACAGCGAGGCCTTCATCCCCGTGAGCGAGGACGCGGGCATGGCCCGGGCGGCGCGGGAGGCGCTGACCCTGGAGAAGCTCGAGGCCATGACCGCCGTCTGCTCCGTCGGCATCGACATGGTCGTGATCCCGGGCGACACGCCCGTCGAGACCATCGCCGGCATCATCGCGGACGAGGCCGCCATCGGCGTGGCTACGGGCAAGCCCACGGCCGTGCGCATCATCCCCGCCCCGGGCAAGGAGCCGGGCGACGAGTTCGAGCTGGGCGGCCTGCTGGGCAAGGCCCCCGTCATGGACGTCTCCGATTACCGACCCACCATGTTCCGACGCCGCGGACGCGTCCCGCCCAAGTTCCCCCGATGAAGAGCCTGCCCCGGCTCGACGCCCGGATGAAGAGGATTGGCCTTGCGGAGGGCTTCCCCGACCGACCGCGGGGGTGAACGCGTCGCCCACCGTCGTCGTGATCCCTGGCGACGGCATCGGCCCCGAGGTGATCGACGCCGCCGTCCGCGTCCTCCGCGAGGTCCTCGGCGGCGAGCTGGAGCTCGAGGAGCGGAGGGCCGGTTACCGGCTCTGGAAGGAGAAGGGCGTGACCATCGAGGAGGACACCATCGAGGCGTGCCGCGAGGCGGACGCCGTCCTCTTCGGCGCCTGCACCACGCCCGAGGACCCCGAGGCCGAGAGCCCCATCGTCCGCCTGCGGCGGGAGCTGGACCTCTACGCGAACGTCCGGCCCGCCCGCTCCTGGCCCGCCCCCCGGCCCGTCGAGGCCGAGTTCGACCTCGTGATCGTGCGCGAGAACACGGAGGGCCTCTACGTCGGCTGCGAGTGCGAGGTGCACGACGGGGTCACCCTCGCCCTCCGCAAGATCTCCCGCGAGGGCGCCCGCCGGGTCGCGGAGGTCGCCTGCGACCTGGCCGAGGAGCGGGACGGCAGGGTTACGATCGTGCACAAGGCGAACGTGCTGAAGCTCACCTGCGGGACGTTCAAGCGCGCGGCGATCGAGGCGATCGAGGCCCGGGGCCTGGAGTGGGACGAGGAGTACGTGGACGCGGCCGCCTACAGGCTCGTGCGCGAGCCCGACCGCTTCGACGTGCTCCTCACCTCCAACCTCTTCGGAGACATCCTCTCCGACCTGGCCGCCGGACTCATGGGCAGCCTTGGCCTGGCGCCGAGCGCGAACGTGGGGGACGAGCACGCGCTGTTCGAGCCCGTGCACGGGTCCGCCCCCGACATCGCCGGCAAGGGCATCGCCAACCCCCTCGCCGCCATCCTCTCCGCCGCCATGATGCTCGACTGGCTGGGATACGAGGAGGAGGCCCGGGCGATCGAGCGCGCGGTGGAGGCGACGCTGCGGGACGGCGTGCGGACGCCGGACCTGGGCGGGCGGGCGAGCACGGAGGAGGTGACGGAGGCCGTCCTCTCACGACTGCGTGAGGGGTGACCGGAGGGCGACCGGCTCGTACTCCGGGTCGCCGGACAGCTCGATCCGGGCGGGCCGGGGCAGGCGGCGAACCCGCTCCGCGAAGCGCTCGAACTCCCCACGTACCAGGAGCCGGGCGAGCTCCTCGGCCAGCCGGATCTTGTCCAGGAAGCAGCACCGCTCCGTCTCGGCCACGGCCGGGTCGTTGAACGTCAGCTCGACGCGCCCCTCCCCGCCCAGCAGCTCCGCCGCCCGCTCCGAGACGATCGTGAGCCTCTCCGGCCCGTCCGACAGCCGCAGTACGCGCCCGTCCGCGTCGTACCGCACGTCGTCCCGGCCTCGCTCGATCCGCCGGGCCTCCCGGAGGGCCAGCGCGAGGAGCCGGCGGCAGGTCTCCGACCGGAAGACCCGAACCCGGGGGTCCGCCACGTGCCGATCACCCCGAGGAACCTACTGCGGCACGAGCTCATCGGGCTGGAGTGCCGGGTGGTTAAGTCGCTGGGCCCGCCGTACGAGGGGCTGGAGGGCGTGATCGTGGACGAGACCAGGAACACGCTCGTCCTGGATACGGGCTCCGGTGAAAAGGTTATAGTGAAAGATCAGGTGCTGCTCGAGCTCAAGCTGCCCACGGGCGAGCGCGTGCGCGTTGACGGCGCCCTGCTCGTGGGCCGACCGGAGGAAAGGCTAACTAAGCGGTTCAGGTACGCGGAGACCGTCCGAGGCCGCTTCGACCCGGAGGACTACCTGGACTGAGGGGGCGCCGAAGTTTGGGGAAGGCGAAGGACCTCGGTCTCGGGGTCACGCCCCCCAAGCGGGAGTGTGACGACCCGAACTGTCCCTTCCACGGCAACCTGAGGGTCCGCGGGACGATCCTGGAGGGCGTGGTGGTGAGCGATCGAATGGACAAGACCGTGATCGTGGAGCGGGAGTACTACAAGTACGATCAGAAGTACGAGCGCTGGGAGCGCCGCCGATCCCGGATCCCCGCGCACAACCCACCGTGCATCGACGCCCGGGAGGGTGACCGGGTCAAGATCGCGGAGTGCCGTCCCCTGAGCAAGACGAAGAGCTTCGTCGTGATCGAGGTGCTGGAGCGGGCGGGTGAGCGGTAATGCGCGCGATCAAGGCCAAGTCCCCGCGCGCCGCGCTGCCGGTGGGCGCCCGGCTCGTCTGCGCGGACAACACGGGCGCCCGGGAGCTCCAGATCATCGCGGTCAAGGGCTACAAGGGCGTCCGGCGCCGGCTGCCGAACGCCGGGATCGGGGACATGGTCGTCTGCTCGGTTAAGGAGGGCACGCCGGACATGAAGAAGGAGGTCGTGAACGCGGTGATCATCCGGCAGCGGAAGGAGTACCGCCGGCCCGACGGAACCCGGGTCAAGTTCGAGGACAACGCGGCCGTGATCACGACCTCGGACGGCGCCCCGCGCGGCTCCGAGATCCGCGGCCCCGTGGCCAAGGAGGCGGCCGAGCGCTGGCCGCGCATCGGCAGCATCGCGAGCATCATCGTGTAGGGGGACCGGTCCGTGCGCTGGACCAAGTCCCGGCAGCCGCGCAAGCAGCGCCGGGCCTTCTTCAACGCGCCCCTACACAAGCGCCAGAAGCTGATGAGCGCGACCCTACACCCGGCCCTCCGGGAGCGGTACAACCGGCGCAGCCTGCCCGTCCGGAAGGGTGACATCGTCCGGATCATGCGCGGCGACTTCAAGGGCCACGAGGGCGAGGTCGTGGAGGTGGACCTGAAACGCATGCGTATCTACGTCGAGGGCGCCACGATCGAGCGCGCGGACGGGGAGGAGGTGTACTACCCCATCCACCCGTCCAACGTCATGATCGTCAAGCCCAACCTCGACGATCCCATGCGCCGCAAGATCATCGAGCGGTCCGGCGGCACCCCCGAGGAGCTGGACGCGCGGGAGATGGAGGGAGAAGAAAAGAAGGAGGAAGGGTAGCGCGGGAGATCCGGAGAGCGGGATCGGGGGTAGGCTCGAATGGGTCGCTCCCGGAGCGGACCCAAGCGCCACGTCAAGCGCCTGGCCGCCCCGTACGCCTGGCCGATCCCCAGGAAGGAGGGCGGCAAGTTCGCCCCGCGCCCGTACCCGGGCCCGCACACCATGGACACCAGCGTGCCGCTGCTGATCCTCGTCCGCGACATCCTGGGCTACGCGGACTACGCGCGGGAGGCGCGGAAGATCATCACCCGGGGCGAGATCTACGTCGACGGCGTGCCGCGGAAGGAGCCCAAGTACCCGGTCGGGATCATGGACGTGGTGGAGATCCCGCGGGTGAACGAGTGCTACCGGGTGATCATGAACCGCTACCACCGGATCGACGTGGTCCCCATCGACGAGGACGAGGCCCGCGTCAAGGTCTGCCGGATCAAGAACAAGACGTACGTGAAGGGCGGGAACCTCCAGATCACGCTGCACGACGGGAAGAACTGGCTCGTGGAGATCGAGGACCCGACGGACCCGAAGGAGGACGTGTACAGCGTCGGCGACAGCCTGGTCCTGCGGCTGCCGGAGCCGGACAGCGACGAGCGGTGGGAGGTTGAGGATCACCTGCCGCTGGAGGAGGGCGTCTACGTGTACGTCATGACGGGCCGGCACGCGGGTGAGGTCGGTCGCATCGTCGAGATCCACGTCACGGAGGGCCCGCAGGAGGACGTCGTGACCATCGAGAACGAAGAGGGCGACCGGTTCCAGACGACGAAGGACCGGCTCATCGTCATCGGCGAGGACGAGCCGCTCGTCACCGTGCAGCCGGAGGAGGGGGCGTAGCGCGTGTCCGTCGTGGACGAGGAGACCCGGCGCCGGATCCTGGAGGACTGGGAGAGCAACCCGATGCGCCGCCCCCGGCTCGGCAAGGTCACGGTCAACATCGGCGTCGGTGAGTCGGGCGAGCGCCTGGAGAAGGCCTACCAGCTGCTCCAGGACCTCACCGGTCAGAAGCCCGTGTACACGGTCGCCAAGGAGACGAACCCGAGCTTCGGCATCCGCCGCGGTCAGCCCATCGGCGTCAAGGTGGACCTACGCCGCGACCGGGCTCGCGAGTTCCTGGACTGGGTCCTGGACGCCGTCGACCGGGAGCTGCGGGAGAGCCAGTTCGACGAGTTCGGCAACGTCTCCTTCGGCCTCGAGGAGCACATCGCCCTCGAAGGCGTGGAGTACGACCCCGAAATCGGTATTTTCGGCATGGACATCGCCGTGGTGCTGGAGCGCCCCGGGTTCCGCGTGATGCGGCGCCGCCGCTGCCGACGGCCCATCCCGCGTCGGCACCGCCTGACGAAGGAGGAGGGTATCGTTTACATGGAGGAGGAGTTCGACGTGGAGGTCCTCCCGGGGTGATGCCGCATGGCCAAGCGTGAGTTCGGGAAGGGTGCCCGCCGGTGCCGACGCTGCGGCGACACGCACGGGGTCATCCAGAAGTACGGGATCATGCTCTGCCGGCAGTGCTTCCGCGAGGTGGCCGAGAAGATGGGGTTCAAGAAGTACCACTAGTTGGGGGTCCGGCGCGTGACCCTGATGGACCCGCTGGCCGACGCCATGGCCACGATCAAGAACAACGAGATGGTCGGCAACAAGGAGTGCGTCATCGAGCCCGCCTCCAAGCTCATCGGCCGCGTCCTGAAGGTCATGCAGGAGCACGGCTACATCGGTAGCTTCGAGTTCATCGACGACGGCCGCTCCGGCAAGTTCCTGGTCCGACTGGTCGGCCGCATCAACGACTGCGGCGTGATCAAGCCCCGGCACCCGGTGAAGAAGGACGAGTGGGAGTACTGGGAGCAGCGCTACCTACCCGCCCGCGACTTCGGCCTCCTCATCGTCACCACGCCCGAGGGCGTGATGTCCCACTACGAGGCGAAGGAGCGCGGCATCGGCGGCCGGCTGCTCGCCTACGTGTACTAGGGGGCGGCGGGCCGTGTCCGAGGCCCGGCTCGAGCCCGCCGAGGACGCCATCCCCGGCGTCATCGTGATGGAGGAGCGGGTCAAGATCAAGGACGACGTCGAGGTCGAGATCCGGCGGCAGCACGACCGGAGGTACGAGGTCACCGTCAAGGGGCCCAAGGGCGAGGTCACGAAGGAGTTCTACTACCCGGACGTCTACATGTGGCTCGAGGACGACGAGGTCGTCATCGCCACCACGCGACACAACCGACGGACCAAGGCCATCCTCGGCATGATCAAGTCCTACATCGAGAACATGCAGAAGGGCGTCACCGAGGGCCACGAGTACCGGCTCAAGCTGGTGTACTCGCACTTCCCGCCGGAGGTCAAGGTGGACCAGGAGAAGGGCAAGGTGTACATCGAGAACTTCATGGGAGAGAACGTGCCGCGAGTCGCTGAGATCGTGGACCCCGAGAACACCGAGGTCATCGTCCAGGGCCAGGACATCATCGTCCGGGGCATTGACAAGGAGGCCGTGGGCCAGACCGCGGCCAACCTGGAGCAGGCGACCGAGATCAAGGACCGAGACCCGCGCGTGTTCCAGGACGGTATCTACATCGTCGAGAAGGACGGCAAGAAGATCGAGCCCCGCGTCTAAGGGGTGCGAACCTTGGTCCGCAACCCCAACCTATCCAAGGAGGAGGAGCGCCTGCTCCGGCTCCGGGAGGAGCTCAAGCGCAAGAAGCCCAAGTTCCGCCGCCAGGAGTGGCACCGGTACAAGCGGCTGGGCGAGAAGTGGCGCCGGCCCAAGGGCCGGCACAGCAAGATGCGCCGCAAGTTCAAGAGCAAGCCCAAGATGCCCAACCCCGGCTACCGCTCCCCCAAGAAAGTGCGCGGCCTGCACCCGTCCGGGTACGAGGAGGTGCTCGTCTACAACCCGAAGGACCTGGAGAAGATCGACCCGGAGCGCCAGGCGGCCCGGATCGCCTCCCGCGTCGGCAAGCGCAAGCGGCGCGAGATCCTCAAGAAGGCGAAGGAGCTGGGCATCGTGGTCCTGAACGCCTGAACGCCCGACGCCCCGTTCTTGCGGCCGATCGTTACGACTCTCGTAACGATTCCCGCGGGGCGGGCTACAGCCGCACCTCCCCCTCATCCGTCTCCACGACCACGCCCTCACCCTCCTCCACGCGGCCCACCACCTTCGCCTCCACCTCACCCGAGACCGCGTCCACCACGTCCTCCGCCACCTCCTCCGGGACCACGAGCGCCATGCCCATCCCCATGTTGAACGTCCGGTACATCTCCTCCAGCGGCACGTTCCCCAGCTCCCGGATGACCTCGAAAATCGGCTGGGGCTCCAGCGGGTCGTCGATGACGTACCGCACGTCCCCCCGCAGCCGCTTCAGGTTCTCGAACCCACCGCCCGTGATGTGCGCGATCCCGTGCACCTCGAACTCCTCCAGCACCCTCAGGACCGGCCGCACGTAGATCCGCGTCGGTTCGAGCAGCTCCTCCGCGACCGTCCGACCGTGCGGCAGCTCGTCGTCCGGCCCGTACTCCCGGAGCAGGACCTTCCGGGCCAGGGTGAGCCCGTTGCTGTGGATCCCCGAGCTGCGGAGACCGACGATCGCGTCGCCCGGCTCGACCTCCTCGCCCGTGATCGGCTCGCCCTCCAGCAGGCCCAGGCAGGCCACGACCAGGTCGAACCCACGGCCCTCCCGCTCGCCCCGCACGATCTCGGGCAGGGTGGCGAGCTCGCCCCCCACGACCGGGGCGCCGGCCTCCCGGGCCCCCTTGGCCAGCCCCTCGGCGATCTCCCGGCACACGTCCGGGTCCGGGTCCTCCATGGCCAGGTAATCGAGGAAGGCGATGGGGCGCGCGCCCAGGCACACCGCGTCGTTCGCGTTCATCGCGATCGCGTCGATGCCCACGGTGTCGTACCGGTCCGCGAGCTGGGCGACGAGGACCTTCGAGCCGACCCCGTCCACGTTGAGCGTCAGGAGCCGGTCGTGCACGCGCAGGACCGCGGCGTAGTGCCCGATCCCCTCGACCTCCTCGACGCCCTCGGGCTCGATCCGGTACCGCTCCAGGACCTCTCGGATCGCCCGGACGGCGCGGGCCTCCCGGTCGAGGTCCACGCCCGCGTCCTTGTACGTCATCCGCTCGCTCACGGGCCCTCCCCCTCACGTCAGCCGGAAGCACTCGAGGTTCTCCGGGGCCATGGAGAAGACCTTGCGGAACGTGCGGCGCAGGTGGTTCGACAGGTGCTTGCAGGCCTTGGGCTCCCCGTGGTTAGTATAGATCTTCGACGGGGGCGCGGGCTTGATCGTGCGGACGTACTTGGTCAGCTCGATCTTGTCCCCGTGCCCGCTGAACCCGCTCACGGTCTCGACGCGGAGCTTGATCCGGAGCGTCTCGGTCTTGCCCTCCGGGGTCGGCAGGGGGACCTCCTGGTACCCCTCCTGGATCTGCCGGCCCAGGGTGCCCTCGGCCTGGTAACCGACGAACACGAGCGTGTTCTTCGGGTCCTCTGAGAGCTCCTTGAGGTATTCGAGGATGGGGCCGCCCTCGAGCATGCCGGAGGTGGAGAGGACGACGGCCGGGTCGTCGTCCTCGATGATCGCGCGCCGGTGGTCGGAGCCCTCGACGGGACGGAACACCTCGGAGGTGAACGGGTCGTCGTCCTCGTGGAGGATGCGGTGCTGGAGGCGCTTGTTCAGGTACTCTGGGTAGGTGGAGTGGATGGCGGTCGCCTCGTAGATCATGCCGTCCAGGTACACGGGGCACTCGAGCTCGCCCTTGCGGTACATGTCCTCGAGGACGAGCATGACCTCCTGGGCGCGCCCGACGGCGAAGGAGGGGATGAGGACCTTCCCGCCCTTGCGGACGGTGTCGCGCACGATCTTCCGGAAGCGGGCCTCCTCCTTGCGTCGGCTGCCGTGCCGGGAGTCCCCGTAGGTCGCCTCGATGACCATGCAGTCCACGCGCTTGAACTGGTTGTCCGCGCCCTCGAGGAGTCGGGAAGGGGTGGGGTTGATGTCGCCCGTGTACACGAAGTTGAAACCCTTGTCCTGGAGGAACACGTGCACGGAGGCGGAGCCGAGGATGTGGCCGGCGTTGTAGAAGGTGATGCTGATGTCCGGGGTGATGTCGGTGGGCTCGCGGTAGTCGAGGGTGATCGTGCGCTTGATCACCTTCTTGACGTCCTTCTCCGTGTACGGGGGCTCCTGACCGCGCTTCTCGGTGACCTTGATGTAGTCGAGGAGGAGCAGGTACATCAGGTCGCGGGTCGGGGGCGTGCAGTAGACGGGTACGCGGCTCTCGATGACCTCGTGCCGGTAGAAGTACGGGAGGAAGCCGCAGTGGTCCAGGTGCGCGTGCGTGATCACGATCGCGTCCAGATCGTCCATGCGGAACTCCGGGACGTTGAAGTGCGGGTACGCGTCCCGACCGTTGGCGGCCACGTTCACGCCGCAGTCCAGGAGCACGCGGCTCTCCTCGGTGTGCAGGAAGAGGGCGGAACGGCCGACCTCCTGGAACCCGCCGAGCGCGCTGACGCGGGCCCAGCGGGACTCGCTGCCGCGGCTGCGCGTGCGCCCGCAGAAGATGCGCTCGCTGACATTCTTAAGGAACCGGCGGCGGGAGTCGTCGGAGAGGATGAGCCGGCGGGTCGTGTTGACCGTCTTGGAGGGGATGGGCGGTTTCCGGTAGATCTTGGGAACCCAGCCCGTGTCTCGGGAGATCCGGTGCACGTTCTTGCCGCGCTTGCCGATGACCAGGCCCGGCTTCTTGGCGAAGATGACGACCTCGCCCGTGTCCAGGAAGATCAGGTCCCGCTCGCTGACGCCGGCGTCCTCCGGGATGATGTCCAGGATGACCTTCTTCGCGTCCTTGGCGGGGGAGAGGGCGCTGGGGTTGGGCCGGATCTTCACGCGCTTCCGCAGGGCCTTGGCCAGCCGGGTGATGAGGTCGGAGTCGTTCTTGACGAAGGAGTGCGGCGAGTTCGTGTAGATGACGACCTCCGGTCCCTCCAGGTCCACGTCGGTCACGACGATGTCCGAGGGTAGGACCTCCTCCACCTTCTCTTTGATCTCCTTCTTCACCTCGCTCAGAGATTTCCTGCCACTCGCCTCGTTCAACGTGGCCGCCCCGGCGTCACCGGTGTTGGCGTCCGGGAGGGCCGGAGGGCGCCTACAGGTAGCTCTCGACCTCCTCCTCCGGCAGCTCCCGGTACCCCTCGTCCCGCGTGATCGTGACCACGGTCACCCCCTCACCCGTGCCCGTGTCCCGCTCCAGGGCCGAGCGCACGGCGCGCACGGCCACCTCGATCGCGTCCTCCAGGTCCATGTCCTCCTCGTACTCGGCCTCCAGGACGCCGTAGGCCGTGGGAGAGCCCGAGCCCGTGGCCGTGTAGTCCTCCTCGATGATCGAGCCGCTGGGGTCCAGGTTGTACAGGGCGGGCTCCTCCTGGTTGAACCCCCCTATGATCAGCTGCACCAGGTACGGTCGGAAGGACTTGAGACTCGAGTGCAGGACGTGGGAGGTCACGTTCGCGATCGCCCGCGCGCTGATGTCCCGCCCGTGCCGCAGCCGGTACAGCCGCGCCTCCGCCCGCATCAGGTCCACGATCTTCTGGGCGTCCGCGACCGAGCCCGCCGTGGTCACGCCCACGCGGTCGTGCACCCGGAAGATCTTCCGGACCTCCTTGCCCGCGATCAGGTTGCCCATCACCGCGCGCCGATCCGCCGCGAGCACCACCGCGTCCCTCGCCTTGATCCCCACCGTCGTCGTGCCCTTCATCAGCTGATCCAGCTCACGCATCACGTCCGTCAGCTGCAACGATCACACCCCGGCTCAGTACGTCTTGGCCACCCGGATCGTGCGCTCGGCGGGCTCCCCGCACACGGGGCACCGCTCAACCTCGGGCTCCCGCTCCTCCGGGTAGGGCGTCCCGAGCACGTCCCCCTCCACCTCCTCCTCCAACCGGCGACCGCACTCCTCGGACCCGCACCAACCCGTCTCCACGATCCCCTCCCCGACGAACTCGCGCACCTCCTCCAACGACTCGGCCCGGTGCAGGCGCTCCTCAAAGCGCTCCCAGGCGCGCCGACGCAGGTTCTCCTGCACCTCCTCCAGCAGCCGCGGCACCACGTCCGGCAGCTCCGAGAGCGAGTACGTCTCCCGCTCCAACTCATCCCGCCGGAAGACGACCGCCGTCCCCTCCTCTAACTCGCGCGCCCCGAGCTCCACCCGCAGTGGTACACCCTTCAGCTCCCAGTAATGGAACTTTCGTCCCGGACTCACGTCCCGGTCGTCGAGCTTGACCCGCGCCACCTCGGAGAGCTCTTCCCGCACCTCCCGGGCCTTTCGCAGGATCTTCTTCCGCACGCCCTTCTTCAGGATCGGCACGATCACCACCTGGTACGGGGCCACGTCCGGCGGCAGCACGAGCCCGTGCTCGTCCCCGTGGATCGCGATCACCGAGGCCACCACGCGGTCCGAGACGCCGTAGCAGGTCATGTACGCGTACTCTTGCTCCCCCTCCTCCGTCTCGAAGGTCACCTCGAACGTCCGCGAGAAGTTCTGCCCCAGCATGTGGATCGTCCCGATCTGCAGCGCCCGCCCGTCCGGCATCAGCGTGTCGAACGCCACCGTGTACTCCGCGCCCGGGAACTTGTCCCACTCCGGCCGCACCGAGGCCACGTACGGGACGCCCAGCTCCTCGAAGAACGACGAGTAGAGCTCGAACGCCTCCCGCACCTGCTCCTCCGCCTCCTCCCGCGTCGCGTGCGCCGTGTGCGCCTCCTTGAACGTCGTGATCTCCCGCATCCGGATCAGCGGCCGCGTGTGCTTCGTCTCGTACCGGAACGTGTTCACGATCTGGAACACCTTCAACGGCAGGTCCGCGTGCGACCGGATCCACAGCGCGAACATCGGGTAGATCGCCGTCTCGCTCGTCGGCCGCAGCGCCAGCTTCTCGTCCAGCTCCTTCAGCCCCCCGTGCGTCACCCAGAACACCTCGTCCTCGAACCCCGCGATGTGCTCCGACTCCCGCTCCAACTGCGTCTCCGGTATCAGCGTCGGGAACAGAACCTCCCGGTGCCCCGTCTCCCGCAGCCGCCTCCGCAGCCGCTCGATCACCCGACGCCGGATCTCGAACCCGTACGGCAGCCACACGTACAGGCCTTTAACCGGGTACCGCACGTCCATGACCTCCGCGCTCCTCAACACCTCCGCGTACCACTCCGAGAACTCCAACCGATCACCCCACCGGGGCCGGTGACCGTGAAGATCCCGAAGAAGAGAATGCAGCTCCCGCGCGAGGTCCTCGTGGGAACCGGCGTCCTACCCGACGCCCCCGACCTCCTGCGCAGCGTCGGCATCCCCGAGGGCACGGCCGCCGTCCTCACGGGCCCCACCACGAGGAAGGTGGCGGGCCGAGACGTCGAGGAGCACCTGCAGGAGGCCGGGTACGAGACCGCCCTCGTGATCGTCCGGGGATCCACCGAGGAGGACGTGAAAAAGGCTTTGGAGGAGCTTCGGGACGCGCGGGCCGACGTCGCGATCGCCGTCGGCGGCGGCAAGGTCATCGACGTGACCAAGGTCGCCTCGCACCGGCTGCGCATCCCCTTCATCAGCGTCCCCACCTCCGCCTCCCACGACGGCATCGCCTCCCCCTTCGCCTCCATCCGCCGCGAGGACCGACCCTACTCCGAGCCCGCCCAGGCCCCCCTCGCCATCCTCGCCGACATCGACGTGATCCGCGAGGCCCCAGACCGACTCATCCGCGCCGGCGTCGGCGACGTCGTCTCCAACGTCACCGCCGTCAAGGACTGGCGCCTCGCCCACCGCCTCCGCAACGAGCCCTACAGCGAGTACGCCTCCAGCCTCTCCCTCATGGCCGCCAAGATCGTCATGAGGAACGCCAAGCCCATCGGCCAGCTCCTGCCCGAGGGCATCAAGAAGCTCGTCCAGGCCCTCATCAGCGGCGGCGTCGCCATGAGCATCGCCGGCTCCTCCCGCCCCTGCAGCGGCTCCGAGCACCTCTTCAGCCACGCCCTCGATGTCGTCGCCGACCGCCCCGCCCTCCACGGCGAGCAGTGCGGCGTCGGCACCATCATCATGGAGTACCTACACGGCGGCGACTGGCGCCGCATCCGCGACACCCTACGGCGAGCCGGCGCCCCCACCACCGCCGAGGAGCTCGGCGTCAGCGAGGACGAGCTCATCGAGGCCCTCTGCACCGCCCACGAGATCCGCCCCGAACGCTACACCATCCTCGGCGACCGCGGCCTCACCCCCGAGGCCGCCGAGCGCGCCGCCCGCGAGACCGGCGTTATTTGAACACCTCCTCCACGACCACCTCCTCCACCCGCTCATCGTACTCCCGCATCAACTCCGCGAACCGCCGCTTCGCACCCACCCAGTCACCACGCACCGCATCCTCACCCTCCACCCGCACCCGCAGCGTCCCCTCACCGTCCCACTCCACCTCCGCGTCCACATCGGGCGCCAACGTCCCCAACAACCCCTCCGCGCGCTCCACCACGTCCTCGAGCACGCCTATCACCTCCACCTCGTATACCAGCGTCCTCCCCGCCAGCGGATGGTTCAGATCCACCCGCACCCGGCCACCGTCCACGCTCACCACCCGGCCGCGACGACCCTCCGGCGTCACCACCGTACCGCCCGGCCGCACCTCACCCCGCACCTCCGACCGACGATACGTTCGCACCAACGACGCGTCCCGCTCGCCGAACGCCTTTTCCGGCGGCACCTCCACCTCGAACGAGTCCCCGGGCTTCCGACCCTTCAACTCCTCCTCCACCGGCTCCCACACCATCCCCGCGCCCACCACGACCACCACCGGACCGGGCCGCACGTCCAGGTCGTGCTCCTCCGCTACCTCCTCCCGCGTCGTGTCGATTACCTCGCCAGTCTCCTTCACGCGACCCGTGTAGTGGATTTTCACGAAGTCGCCCTCCTCCACGGCCAAACCGGCTACCCCCTTAGCATCGCCTCCACGAGCAGCTCGACCGCCTCCTCCTCCGACAGGCCCCGAGACATGAGCGCCTCGATCTCCCGGCGCTCGAGCGTGCCCAACGCCGCCTCGTGCGTCAGACGCGCGTCCGGATCCACCACCCGAAGCTTCGGCACGCTCTCCACCCGACCGTCCCCTCGAATGATCTCCGAGCACTCCACGTGGCCCCGCGCCCCCGGCGCCTCCCCCGAGATCTCACCAACGAACCGTACCCGAGCCCCATCGATCGCCGCCGACCGCGAGTCCAACACCGCCCCCGCGTCCTCACCCACCAACCGCACGCTCTCCTCCACGTCCACCACGTCCTCTCCCCTCGCCATCACCCGCACCACGCTCTCCAACGAACCCTCCCGACGCACCACACCCCGCGACACCCACTCCAACTCACCCACCCGACCCCGCGTCAACCGAAACTCGCTCGACAACCGGCCCCCCTCGCCCACCTCCAGCTCGTACTCCGCCCGCAACCGCACGCCCCGCTCCCCGTGATAGTGCACGTCCCGCACCTCCAACTCCGCGCCATCCTCCACCACGAACTCCGCCACCATCTCGTGCAGCACGTCCTCCGCCCGCGGGAACGAACAGTGCGACAACAGCGTGACCCGCGCCCCCGACTCCACCACCACCCGCGTTTCGATCCGCTGCACCCCCTCCTCCCACGGTACCCCCACGCAGAAGTGCACCGGCTCCTCCAACCGCACCCCCTCCCTCACCACCAGCTCCGCTCGCACGCCGTCCTCCCGCTCCTCCGCCTCGATCACCAGCCCCTCCCGCTCCCGCACGTTCACCACCCGATTCTCCAGCACCACCACCCGCGGCGCGTCCGGATCCGCGTGGTAACCGGCCGGGCCGAACACCTCCTCCTCGCTCACTCCGCCCCGCACACCAGATCGCCCCCGCAGATCCGACACTTGTACACGATCTCCTCCGGATCACCCTCCTCCACGATCCGACCGTCCAGCATCAGGTACGCCCGATCCCCCACCTCCTCCGCCAGATCCCGACTGTGCGTGATCAACAGCACCGACGACCCCTGCTCCCGCATCCACTCGATCAACCGCGCCAAGTCCTCCAACGAGGACATGTCCAACCCCGCGTCCGGCTCGTCCAGGATCACCAACTCCGGCCGCATCGCCATCACCGCCGCCAACTCCACCCGCTTCCGCTCACCCCCGCTCAACCCCTCCCCGCACTCCCGCTCCCAGTACTCGTCCGGATCCAACCCCACCATCCTCAGGCACCGCCGCGCCCACTCCTCCTCCTCGCACCCGGCCATCACGTACTCCCCCACCGTCAGCCCATCAAACCGCGCCGGCTCCTGCCAGCACAGCGTCAACCCCCGCCGCGCCCGCTCGTGCATCGGCAGGTCCGAGATCTCCTCCCCCTTGAACCGAATCTCCCCTTCCACCTCGTACCCCTCACTGCCCATGATCGCCCGCGCCAGCGTGCTCTTCCCCGACCCGTTCGGCCCCACGAGGTCCACGATCTCCCCCGACTCCACCCGCAACGACGCGTCCCGCACGATCACCTCCTCACCCACGCTCACCCTCAGGTCTTTAACCTCCAACAAGGCCATGCACGCCGGCCCCCAAACGCCGCGACCCGGGCCCGACGGAAGCCTACCGGGCCGCCGATGAGGGCCCGGCCCAACGCCCGGGACACCCACGGCCGACCACCCAGGTGGGATGACGCGCGCGCCGACGCCCGGGCACAGGGGCCCCCACCCAAATAACCTCCGCAGGGGGCGAGAACTCCCTGGACCGCATCGAAATCCACGAGATCCAACCCCCCAAACGCGACCTCCAGACCGTCAAGGAGGCCCCACCCACCCACGAGGCCCCCGTCTGGGACGCCGTCTACCCCCACCACCGCCACGAACGGGGCCTACTCGACCGCATCACCCAGGCCATCCTCCGCACCCTCCACCGCACCGAGCCCAACCGCGTCTGCGTCGCCCTCGAGGGCATGGACAGCGCCGTCCTGGCCGTCGCCGCCGCCCGCGCCTGCGAGGAGTACGGCGTCGAGCTCATCCTCTACACCGTCGGCTTCTTCCCCGGCATGCCCCGCGCCCTCGTCCACGCCCGCGCCCACCTAGTCGCCCGACACCTCGACCAACACCACGAGACCCCCGTCAGCTTCTACCACCTCCAGGTCCCACCACCGCCCCACAACGCCAAACGCGACCTCTGCCAACAGTGCGGCAAGCTCCGCTTCGAGGCCGCCGCCCACGCCTTTCCCGGCTCCCTCATCCTCGGCGGCGCCAACTACGGCGAGGCCCCACACCGCGCCCAGATGCCGCCCACCACCCGGCACCCCACGGCCCTCGAGTACCGCCCGCTCCTCGACCTCAAGCTCGACAAGGGTCACATCGTCGCCGCCCTGCGCGAGGCCGACCTCCACTTCCCCCGCTTCGAATGGTGGAAGAACGAGAGCGGCTGCGGCGTCCGCGACTACCTCCGCAAGACCCCGGACCCCGACGGCGTCCTCACCACCGCCCGGCTCAACGACGAGCTCCACCGCCTCCTCACCGAGGAGGGCGTCCACTGCGGTTACCACTACGACACCGCCATCGTCCTCCACGACGGCCGGACCGCCTATCCCATCCTCATCCCACTACCCTGGGCCTGGGACCGCGAGACCCACCGATCCGCCCAGCGCGCCCTCGAATGGCTCCGGGAAGAGCACGACCTCGACGATCCACTCCGGCTCGAACCCCGGGACCCACCCCTCAAAACCCTCCTCAAACGCGCCCGGCAGCTCGGCCTCATCACCCCGTGAACCCGTCGGCACGCCAATCCTTCATCACCGCTCAGAGACCGGGGTTCTCCCCATCTCGAGGCGCCCCGCGGTCCCCCGAGACCGAAAAACAAAACCCAATCGTTACGACCATCGGAACGATCGGCCGATGAGGAGGTGGACCCACGGCGACCGCCGGGGATGATCGCAGTCGCGGGCCCCGAGGCCGCCCGACCGCGCCCGATCCCGGGGAGCGACGGTGCACCCCGCGTCCGCTCGACTTTCAGCCGGGCCGGTCGGGGAGCGGGACGTCCTCCCGGGGCAGCTCGACGACGATGACGGTGGGTTCGCGCTGCATCTCGGCGTCGCGGAGGATGCGGTGGAGCTCGTCGGTCCGGTCGCGTTCGAGGCGGTGGACCTCGGTGCCGTAGGCCTCGGCGAGGTCGGCGGGGTCGGTGGGGAGGTCCATCCCGGCGGGTTCCGGGTCGTCGAGGCCGGCGGTCTGACGGGTGAAGCCGAGCTCTCGGTTGCGGAGGACGAGGACGGTGACGGGTAGGTCCTCGCGGACGACGGTCTCGAGCTCGTGGTGCGTGGCGAGGAAGCCGCCGTCGCCGGTGATGGCGAGGACGGGCTCGGGGGTGCGGGTGGCGGCGCCGAGGGCGGCGGGGAGGGCGAAGCCCACGGGGCAGAAGGCGCCGGAGTGGATGAGCTCGTTGGGGGCGGAGAGGCGGGCGGCGAGGAGGGCGAGGGGCGTGTGCTGGCCGGAGTCGAGGGTGACGGGGCCGATCCAGGCGCGGAGGGCGGTTTTGACGACGCGGTAGGCGTGGAGGTCGGGCTCGTCGGGCTCGCGGCGCTCGGGCCTCCAGGGTCGCGTCTCGGGCGGTTGCTTGAGGAGGGCTCGGAGGAGTGGTGCGGGGTCGCACTCGAGGTGCAGGTCGGCGGGGCCGTTGAGGTGGAGGGTGACGGCGATGATCTCGGCGTCGGGTTCCTCGGGGAGGGTGCGCTCGGTGAGGCGGGCGCCGAGGGCGAGGATGACGTCCGCCTCCCGCAGGACGTGGTTGGCCCAGCCGCGGAGGCCGACGACGCCGTAGTTGCGAGGGTGGTACTCGGGGACGACGCCGCGGCCGCGCATGGTCTGGACGATGGGGGCGTTCAAGCGTTCGGCGAGGCGTTCGAGGTGTTCGGTGGCGCGGGCGCGGTAGCAGCCGCGGCCGACGAGGAGGGCGACCTTCCTGCCCTGGAGGCGGCGTCGGACCTCCTCGATCTCCCCGTCGGTGGGCTGCGGTGGGCGGGTCTCGCGGAGGTGGGGTTCGAGCTCGTCGGGGGTTTGGGGTCGGGTGAGGACGGCGGGTTGGGAGCGGGCGAGGGCGCGCGCGGCCTCTCGGGGGTCGCGGGTTACGGTGAGCCGGGCCCGGTTGGACTCGAGGCTGGGTAGGAGGGATTGGAAGCCCTGGTCGAGGGGTTCGCCGGTGATGCAGAGGATGGGGACGTGATCGGCGAGGGCGCAGGCGAGGCCGGGTAGGGCGTGGGCGAGGCCGGGGCCGCGGGTGGCGAGGAGGGCGGCGGGCTCGTTGGAGACCTCGGCGGCGCCGATGGCGGCGTAGGCGGCGGTGTCCTCGCGGTTGGTGCGGACGAGTTCGTCGCGTTCAGCGAGCTCGAGGTAGGGTTCATGGAGGTCGTCGCCGGGGACGGCGAAGGCGGGCTTGAGATGGTGCGCGAGGCGCATCAGTCCTCCTCCCGGGCGAGTTCTAGGTACTCCTGGATCATGTGAGGGAAGGAGGTGGCGGGCATGTAGCGGAGGCCGAGCTCGCGGGCCCAGCGCTCGATACCCTCGTCCTGGGCGACGACGGCGGCGTCGAGCTCCTTGGCGAGGAGGAGGACGTCGAGGTCGGGGGCGCTGTCGAGGGTGCCGTGGCGGACGGTGCGGCGGTACTTGCGGCGGAAGCGGCGGACGGTCTCGCCGATGACCTCGCGGATGATCTTCTCCTTGGGCACGTCGGCCTCCTCGCGGAGCATGATCTCGTAGGTCTCGAGGGCGGCTTCCCAGATGGCCTTTTCGGCGCGCTTGCGGCCGCGGTCGAGGCGCTCGCGCATGTCCTTGACGTAGGCCATGAAGAGGCGGGCGGGGACGCGGACCTCGTAGCGGTTGGGGGTCTTCTTGACGATCCAGGTGTCGATGCGGGTGGTGAGGTCGGGGCACCCGTGGCGGTTGAGGAAGCCCTTGAGCTCGCGGTAGACGGTGGGGTAGGGGACGTAGCAGCTGACGTGGAGCTTCAGGCGGGCGTGGGCGATGAGGTCGAGGAGCCGGGAGGCGGCTCGACAGAGGTCGCCGTCACCGAGACGGTCGACGACGTCCTGGTGGGTGAAGGCGGTGGTGTCGAGGACGAAGCGCTGCTTGTACACGGGGTTACCCCCGGTGGGCGCGGAGTTGGAGGCCGCGCGGGGTGAGGGTGGCGCGGAAGGTGACGGTCGCGTCGCGGAGGGCGGCGGTGGCCTCCTTACCGTCCTGGACGGGTCGGACGCCGAGGAAGCGGTACTCGGGGTGGGTCCAGGGCTCGGTCTCCTCGCCGGTGAAGGCGTGGAGGAGCCGGGCGACGGCGTTGACGGGGTTGGGGCGGCCGGCCGGGTCGGGTGGGATGACGTCGACGTACAGGTACTCGCGGGCGGTGTAGAGGGCGAGGCCGGTGAGCTCGACCCCGTGGACGCGCTCGGTCGCGGTCCGGAGCTCGAGGACGTCCACGTCGCAGGCCTCAAGGGTGCGGTGGATGGCGCGCTCGAGGTCGCGCTTGGTTCCGGTGAGTTCGAAGTCGAGGAGGCCGTGGGGATCCTTGCGCACGAGGTGGCGGCGCTCGGGTCGTTCGCCGGTGATCCGCTCGGCCTCGCGGGCGCCGTGCGGGGTGAGGGTGTACGCGCAGGAGGCGGTCCAGGGGTCGAAGGTGATCGTGAGGATGGGGCGGCCGTCCAGGAACACGCGCTCGGCGCGGATGGGGCCGCGGATGCGCTCGATCGTGACCTCGCGGTCCCGGATCCCGAGGTCGGAGCCGGTGAGCTCCCGCAGGACCTCCTCCAGCTCCCGAAGCTCCCCCTTGGTGGGCCTGCGGGTCGCGGTCAGGGCGGGCCACCCCGGCCCCGCCGGGCCGGGGGCTGGTAAGTAATCACGCCCTGGGCTGCATCCGGAGGGCTCCGGTGGGGCAGGCGCGGGCGCAGCTGCCGCAGGCTCGGCACCGGCTCTCGTCGACCTCGAGGTACGCCTCGGCGACGAGCAGGGCGCCGGTGGGGCAGGCCTCCATGCACTCGCCGCACCCGGTGCACCGGTCGGTGTCGAGGGTGAAGCGGGCGCTTGGGGTCTCCACCTCGAGGGTCTCGCCCAACGGGAGCCCCCGCCCGGGGTTCGGCGCGCCTAACCTTATATGATCCGCCGGCGCGGGTGGGCGGGGGTTCCGGGCGTGCGCGTGCGGGACGTGATGGTTGAGGACGTGATCGCGGTGGAGCCGGACGAACCGCTGGAGCGGGTGCTGCGGGCGCTCTCGGAGGCGTCGATTCACGGGGTGCCGGTGGTGGAGGACGGGCGGTTGGTCGGGATCGTGACGTCGGTGGACGTGGTCTGGGCGCTGGCGAGCGGGGAGTGGCGGGAGCTGCGGGCGGGTGAGGTGGCGCGTCGGGCGGTGGAGGCGGGTCCGGACGAGCCGCTGGAGGTGGTGCTGGATCGGATGGCGGCGGCGGGTCAGGATCGGGCGGTGGTCGTGGAGGAGGGTCGCGTGGTGGGCGTGGTGACGGTGCTGGACGCGATCCGGGCGCTGTTGGGGGAGGGGTAGTTGGAGCGGTTGTTCGAGCCGCGCGCGGTCGCGGTCGTGGGGGCGTCCCGGGACCCGCGGAAGGTGGGGCACAGCGTGCTGCGGAACCTGCTCGCCGGGTTCGAGGGTGAGGTGTACCCGGTCAACCCGCACGCGGACGAGATCCTGGGCGTGCGGTGCTACCCGTCGCTCTCGGAGGTGCCGGGGCCGGTGGACCTGGCCGTGATCGTCGTGCCCGCGCCGATCGTGCCGGAGATCGTGCGCGAGGCGGGGGAGGCGGGCGTCAAGTACTGCGTGGTCATCTCGGCGGGCTTCTCGGAGGCGGGGAACGAGGAGCTGGAGCGGGAGCTGGTGCGGGCGGCGCGGGAGGCGGGCGTGCGGATCGTGGGCCCGAACTGCCTGGGGATCATCAACGCGCGGTCCGGGCTGAACGCCTCGTTCGCGGCGGAGATGCCGCCGGCGGGGAGCATCGCGTTCGTGTCGCAGAGCGGGGCGCTGGCGACGTCGGTCATCGACTGGTTCTCCTCGGGGGACGTGGGCGCGATCGGGGTGGGGTTCAGCAAGTTCGTGAGCCTGGGGAACGCGGCGGACCTGGACTTCCCGGACTTCCTGGAGTACCTGGCCGGGGATGAGGAGACGGACGTGGTGGTCCTCTACCTGGAGGGGGTGAAGGACGGGGACGCGTTCGCGGAGGCGCTATCCGCGTGCGCGGGACGGAAGCCGGTGATCGTGCTGAAGGGGGGTCGGACGGAGGCGGGCGCGGAGGCGGTGAGCACGCACACGGGCTCGCTGGCGGGCTCGGGCGAGGTGTACCGGGGAGTGATCGAGCAGTGTGGCGGGATCTTCGTGGAGGGATTCGAGGAGGCGTTCGACACGGCGAAGCTCCTGGCGAAGGCGGGCCCGCCGCGCTCGGACCGGGTGCTCGTGGTGACGAACGCGGGGGGCGGGGGGATCCTCGCGGCGGACGCGCTGCACGAGTCGGGGTTCAGGCTGCCGGAGCCGGACGGTGACCCGTCCGTCCTGCCGGAGGAGGCGGCGACGGGGAACCCGGTGGACGTGCTGGGGGACGCGGACGCGGAGCGGTACCGGGTCGCGCTGGAGGAGTTCGCGGACCCGGACCGGTACGGGGCGGTGATCGTGATCCTGACCCCGCAGAGCGTGACCGAGCCGGCGCGAACGGCCCGGGTGGTGGCGGAGTTCGCGGAGGAGTTCCCCGGACCCGTGCTGGGGGTGTGGATGGGGCGGCACTCGGTGGCGGTGGGCGTGCGGACGCTGGAGGAGGCGGGCGTGCCGACGTTCCCCTCGCCGGAGCGGGCGGTGCGGGCGCTGCGGAACGCGGCCCTGTGGGCGAAGATTATATAATGAGGGCCCGTTAGGGCGGCCTAACACGCCGCGGGGAGCCGGGAGCTTGCCGAAGTCGCTGGCGGAGGTGGAGGAGGGCCGCACGGTCCGCATCGTGGACGTGGTGGCGGGCCGGGGCGCGGCCGCCATGCTGTACAACCTCGGGCTACGGCCGGGCGCTCGGGTGGAGGTGATCCGCTCCGGCCCGGGCCCGGTCGTGGTCCGCACCGAGGGGGGCACGTTCTCGATCGGCCGCGGCCTCGCGTTCAAGGTTCTCGTGGAGGAAGAGGAGTAGGGGGACCGGAATGCGGGTTGTAGCGCTCGTGGGACCGCCGAACGTGGGCAAGACGACGATCATGTCCCGGCTCTGCCGCACCTCCCTCGAGGTGGGGAACTGGGCCGGGGTCACCGTCGAACGCCGGACCTGCGTGTACGAGTTCCGGGGTTCCCGGTACCGGGTGGTCGACCTGCCCGGCACGTACAGCCTCGTCACGACCTCGGAGGACCAGCGCATCACGCGGGACGTGCTCCTCGGCCGGCTCGACGAGCACCCGGACGTGATCGTCGTGGTGGCCGACGCGCTGAACCTCGTCCGGGGCGTCTCCCTCCTCCTGGAGATCGCCGAGCTCGGGCACACTCACCTCGTGCTCGCGGTTAACATGATGGACGAGGCCGAGCGGCTGGGCCTGAGCGTGGACGCCCAGACCCTGGAGCGCCGGCTCCGCGTGCCTGTCGTGCCACTCTCAGCCAAGCGCGGGACCGGGATCCGGCGGCTCAAGCGGGCGATCGCCGACGTGGCGGAGGGCCGAATCGAGCCGGACCCGCCTCGGGCGGAGTATCCCCGACCCATCCTGGTCGCCGTGCGCCGGCTCGCAGAGGAGCTGGAGCGCGGGCTGGGAGAGCCCCGGGAGCGGGCCCGGGGACTCGCGATCAAGCTCCTGGAGGGTGACGTGGACCTGGCGGAGCGGCTGGGTGGGGATCTATCCGAGCGGGTCGAGCGGTTGCACCGGGAGCTGAGCGAGGCGCTGGGCCGGGATCCCCGCGCCGAGATCAAGCGGGCGCGGGATGACCTGGCCTCCGAGATCGTGCGCGCGGCCGTCTCCGGGCGCCCCGCGCTCGACCGTCAGGCGCGGCTGGACCGCGTGCTCGTCCACCCGCTCTGGGGCGGGCTCCTCGCGGGCGTGGTCCTGTCGGGCGTGTTCGCCCTCTCCTTCTACTTGGGTGACCTGCTGGCCGAGCCGCTGGAGGACGCGTTCGACGCCCTTGGAGACTGGGCGAGGCGCGCCCTGCCGGACCCCTGGGGCGGGCTCCTGGGGGACGGGGTCTTTGCGGGCGTGGGCGCGGTGCTGGCCATGTACCCGTACATCCTGATCATGACCCTGCTGCTCACCGCGCTCGAGGACACGGGGTACACGGCCCGGGTCGCCGCGCTCCTCTCCGGGCCGCTCTCCCGGTTCGGCCTGCACGGAAAGTCCGTCTTCCCCGCCGCGCTCTCCCTCGCTTGCAACGTGCCGGGGGTCACGGGCGCCCGGATCATCGACGACCCGAGGGCGCTGACGGTGACCGTCCTCGCCCTCCCCGCCGTGCCGTGCAGCGCCCGGCTCACGGTGATCGCCTACCTCACCGGCCACCTCCCCGACCCGTGGCGGGTGCCCGCGGCCGTCTCCATCTACGCGATCGCCCTCCTCACCTTCCTCGGGACCGCCGCGCTCCTGCACCGGCTCCTGTACGGGCCAATCGAGCCCCACGCGGGGACGGTGGTCGAGCTCCCGAGGATGCGGCGCCCGCACCCTGGGACCGTGTTCCGGGTGACCTGGCTGCGGTCCAACGAGTTCCTGCGGAAGGCGGGCACCGTAATCCTCGCCGCCTCGATCGCCATCTGGGCGCTCACCCAGTACCCGGCCCCGCTCGGCCACGGTAGCGCGGTGGAGGTGATCGGAAGGGCTCTGGAGCCGGTGACCGGGGCGCTCTTCGGGCTGGACTGGGGCAGCGCGGTGGCCCTGCTGACGGGGGTGCTGGCGAAGGAGACGGTCGTCTCCACGATCAAGACCCTGCACCTGCGGCTGGCCCCGGCCCAGGCGTACGTCCTGGCCCTGGTGAGCACCCTCTACATCCCGTGCGCGTCCACGATCGGCGCGATCTACTCGGAGACCGGGTCGGCGCGCCTAACCGCGCTTTCCGTCGCCCTGAACCTGGGCGTGGCCACCCTGGTCGGGGGGCTGGCGCACCTGGCGCTCTCCGTGGCATAATTTTTTTAGCATCGTCCATGCTACTTGCTAGCACGGAGCAGGGTCCGGGGAGCTCAGCGGTGCTGGAGTCGCTCCGGGAGGCGCTGCGGGTCCTGGAGCGGCATGCCCGGGTGCTGGAGCTCGTCTCGGACCACGAGCCGGTGGGGATCGAGCGCCTCTCCGAGCTTTCCGGGATGGAGTGGCACAAGGTCCGCTACTCCCTCCGCACGCTCGAGCGTGAGGGGATCATTCGGCCCTCCCCGCGCGGGGCCGTGCTCACGGAGGAGGCCCCGGAGCGGGTGCGAGACCTGGTCAGGGAGCTTCGGGACCTGCGCGAGCGGTTCGACGCGCTCCTACGGCGCTACGAGCTCCTGCTGGATCGTATGGATCGCACGCAGGGGGAGGGTTAGGTTGGAGGGTCCGGTTGGTCACATCGGGAAGCGGATTCGGATGGAGCGGATCATGGACCGTGAGACGGGCCGGACGCTGATCGTGCCGATGGACCACGGGGTGACGATGGGGCCGATTACGGGCCTGAAGAACCTGGAGGAGACGGTGGATGCGGTGGCCCGGGGCGGCGCCAACGCGGTCCTGATGCACAAGGGGATGGTGCGCGCGGGTCACCGCGGGTACGGGCGCGACGTGGGGCTGATCGTGCACCTCTCCGCGAGCACGGAGCTGGGCCCGGACCCGAACTACAAGGTGCAGGTGGCGGACGTGGAGGAGGCGATCCGGCTGGGCGCGGACGCGGTCAGCGTGCACGTGAACGTGGGGGCGGAGGAGGAGCCGGAGATGCTGCAGAAGCTGGGTGAGGTCGCCCGGAAGTGCGAGGAGTGGGGCATGCCGCTGGTCGCGATGATGTACCCGCGCGGCCCGAAGGTGGAGGATGAGTTCGACGTGGAGTACGTGAAGCACGCGGCCCGCGTGGGCGCGGAGCTGGGCGCGGACATCGTCAAGACGAACTACACGGGCGACCCCGACTCCTTCAAGGAAGTGGTGAAGGGCTGCCCGGTCCCGGTGGTCATCGCGGGCGGGCCGAAGGCGGACACGCCGGAGGAGATCCTCGAGATGGTGAAGGGCGCGATCGAGGCGGGCGCCGCGGGCGCGGCCATCGGCCGGAACATCTTCGCGCACAAGTCCCCGCGCATGCGCGAGGCGATGACGCGGGCCATCGCGCGCATCATCCACGAGGAGGCCGACGTGGAGGAGGCCAAGAAGGAGCTCGAGCGGGTGTGATCGAATGGCCGAGAAGGAGATCTGGGTCTCCATCGCGCACGAGGCCTCGTGGGAGGAGAAGAAGCCCTTCGTCACCGAGGCCCTCGAGGCCGGCGCCGACGTGATCGTCTGCCTCCCGGAGGAGGTGGAGAAGGTCAAGGAGCTGGGCAACGTCAAGGTCGCCGTCCCGCTCGCCGCCGAGGGCGGCTCCCCCGACCTCGCCCTCGACGAGCTGGAAGACGTGGACGCCGACCTCGTCATCGTCGGCGTCCGGGGCGAGGGTGACGGCACGATCGACCTGCCGGAGGACGTGAGCGAGTCCGTCGACGCGGAGCTCCTCCGGCGCGCCCGGGAGCAGGGGTACGAGGTCGCCGAGTACGTCGAGATCCGGGACAAGCCCTACGAGCGCTTCGCCGCCGAGATCGCCCGGGAGCTCGAGCCCGAGTACCTCATCACCATCGGCCGCGACTGGAAGATCATCCCCCTCGAGAACCTGATCGCCGAGCTCCAGGACGAGCCCACCCGACTCATCGCCGGCGCCCGCGACGCGGAGGAGGCCAAGATCGCCTTCGAGACCCTCGAGGTCGGCGCCGACGGAGTCCTCCTAGACGCCCAGCGCATCGAGCCGGGCGAGATCAAGAAGACGGCCGAGGTGGCCGAGGAGGTCACCGCCGAGCGGTTCGAGCTCGTCCCCGTCGAGATCAAGGAGATCGAGCCCATCGGCAAGGGCGACCGCGTCTGCGTCGACACCTGCACCCTCATGGAGGAAGGCGAGGGCATGCTCGTCGGCTCCACCGCCCACGGCATGTTCCTCATCCACAGCGAGAGCCTCGACAACCCCTACGTCGAGCCCCGACCCTTCCGCGTCAACGCCGGCCCCGTCCACGCGTACATCCGCGTCCCCGGCGGCCGAACCAAGTACCTCGCCGAGCTCGAGCCCGGCGACGAAGTCCTCGTCGTCGACCGGGAGGGCAACGCCCGCACCGCCGTCGTCGGCCGCCTCAAGATCGAGAAGCGCCCACTCCTACTGATCAAGGCCGAGTACGAGGGCATCGAGCTCCAGACCATCGTCCAGAACGCCGAGACCATCCACCTCGTCCGCGAGGACGGCGAGCCCGTCTCCGTCGTCGACCTCAAGCCCGGCGACAAGGTCCTCGCCTACGTCGAGACCGACGAGCGCAAGGGCCGCCACTTCGGCATGGAGGTCGAGGAGACCATCATCGAGAAGTAGGCCCCCCAACGCCCCCCGACCAATCGTTACGACCACCATAACGAAACCCGGTCGCGCGGCGAACCGGGGAGGGCCTCGCATGAGGCTGGTCAACGTGGTCGTCTGCGGACACTTCAACCACGGTAAAACGACGCTAATCAAGGCCCTCACGGGGGAGTGGCTGGACCGACTACCCCACGAGCGGAAGATGGGAGTGACCATCGAACCAGCGCGGGCCTTCCTGAAGCTGGAGGGAACGACGATCTCCCTGGTGGACGTGCCGGGGCACCGGGACTACATCCGCAACATGCTGGCCGCCGCCTGGAGCGCGGACTACGCGATCCTCGTCATCGCGGCCGACGAGGGCCCGTGCCCCGGCACCATCGACCACGCGCTCATCGTCTCGTTCTACGGGGCCAGGATCGTCCCGGTCGTGAACAAGGTCGACCTGGTGAGCGACGAGCGCGCGCGGAAGGTGGCCGAGGACGCCACGGAACTGCTCGACCTGCTGGGCGCGGAGACCGTGTGCGAACCAATCCTCGTCTCGGCGAAGACCGGGGAGGGAGCCGAGGAGCTCCTGGACGCGCTGGCCGGGCTCGAGGAGCCCCCGCGACCCGAGCCCGAGGGCCCGCCCCGGGCCCCCATCGAGTCGACCCGGCGGGTGGAGGACAGGCTCGTGGACGCGTTCTGCGTGCTGGACCGCGGCCGCCTCGGTGGCACCGTCCGCGTCTACCCGGGCGGAGAGGAGGCGGAGGTGGTAGAGCTCGACCCCGAGCCCCGGCCGGGCGTGCCCTTCCGGGCCAGGCTGAGGGTGGATGAGGACGTCTCGGTGACCCGGGGCATGCACCTGGGGGAGGACCTGACGACGACCGAGTCGCTGGAGGCGGAGGTACTATCCATCGGGGCGAAGCTCCGACCGGGCAGCATGGTGAAGGTGCACGTGCTCTCGGCCGCCGCGAACGCTCGGTTCACCGAGATCGAGACGGACGCGGGCACGGACACGCTCCGACCCTACGCGGAGGGGCACAACGTGGCCCGGGCTAGGCTCCGGCTGGACCGTGAGGTCGTGGCGGAACCGGGCGACCGGTTCCTGCTGACCGTGGGGACCGAACCGGCCGCGGTCGGCGTGGTCCGGGATCTCGGGGAGAACTAGACCGAGAGCGTCCCCGACGACCTCGGACGCTAACCCCCGTCCGGGAGCAGCTCGGCGACCCTCCGCGCGGGCTCCCTCAGGGCGTGGACCAGCCCACCTGGGTCCCGATCCAGCGCCGCCCGCAGCACCCGCTCGTCCTCCGGGATGACCACGTCGAACCCCTCACGCTCGTCGGAGCCGGCCCGGTTCAGCACCCGGACGGCGGGCAGGCCGAACTCGCGGGTCAGGGCCTCGGCGCGACGGTAGTCGTGGAGGGCGGCGGGGTCGGGTGAGGTCACGAGCACCGCCGCGTCGGCGGCACTGAGCGCGGCGATCACGGGGCACCCCAGGCCGGCCGGGCAGTCGATCACGCAGTCCTCATCCTCCGGGATCATCCGATGGACGATGTCGGCGAGCTCCGGGGCCCAGGGCTCGGTCTCCGGGTGCACGACGCGAAGTCCCAGCTCGGGCTCCCGGGACTCGGCGATGCGTCCCAGCTCGGTCTCGCGGAGCTCGATCGCGTCCTCGGGACAGGCGATCGCGCACGCCCCGCACCCGTCGCAGGCGATCGGGTCGTCCACGGCCCGCCAGGGGCAGACCTCCAGGCACCGCTCGCACCCGGCGCAGCCGTCAGTCCGGACCGCGTACCGCGCCCTCACCTCGGTGACGTCCCGCTCCCGCTCGAGGTTCAGGTAGGCGGGCGTGTCGGGCTCGGTAACGTCGGCGTCCACGAGCACGGCCCCCAGCTCGCTCGCGAGCGCGATGGAGAGCACCGTCTTCCCGACGCCGCCCTTCCCGCCCAGGACGGCGATCCTCAAGCGGCCTCCTCCCTCAGCCCGTCCAGGGCCTCCCGGACGACGTCGCGCAGCTCGTCGGACCCCAGCGGGTCATCCACCCGGGGCGCCCTCCACGTGGGGACCTCAACCTCCCGCTCGACCCGCCTCGTCCAACGCTCGGAGAGGTCCGCCTGGTTAATCAGCACGACGTGCGGCACGCGCGCGACCCGGATCACCCGAAGTAGGCGACGCAGGTCCCGGAGCGCGGCGGGCGTGGGCTGCGTGACGACGAGCGCGGCGTCGACGGCCCTGAGGACGTCGTACACCTCCTTCCCGGCGCCCGCGGGGGTGTCCAGCAGAAGCCGAGGTCGATCCTCGGTGTGGTCCAGCAGGTGACGCACGAGGTGCCGGGAGCGGCGGTCCCCGACGTTAAGCCGGCCGGAGAGAAGCCGGGCCCCCGTCTCCCGCACCCGGTACTCGCGCACCTCACCGATCTCGATCTCCCGGGGCGTTAGGGCGTCCCGCGGGCAGGCATCCAGGCACAGGCCGCACCCGTGGCACAGGCCCGGGTCCAGGTCCCAAGACCGGCCCACGATCACGGCACCCGAGTGGCAGACCCGGGCGCACTCGCCGCACAGCGTGCACCGGTCCGGGTCGACCTCGGGGCCGATCAGGCATACCCTACTCCGGGCCTCCTCCTCGCAGTCCAGGTATAGGTGCAGGTTGGGCGTGGTGACGTCCAGGTCCACGGTGGTCCAGCCCAACAGCCGGTGCGCGTGCGCCGCGATCGTCGTCTTGCCCACGCCGCCCTTGCCGCCGGTCACCGCGAGCCTCAACCGTCATCCCTCGGGCAGCTCGCCTCGGGCCGCCTTAAGCGCGGCCTCCTCCGGGTCCGTGCCGGGCTCGGCGATGTAGGCCTTGATACCCTGAGCCTTCAGCCCCTGGAGGGCGTTGGGCCCGTACCGGCCGGCGACGGTCGCGTCCACGTCGAGCTGGGCGAGCACACCGACGATCTGCCGACCGGCCCCTCGGGGCAGACCGGCCGCCGGGTTCTCCCGGGACTCCACGAGCTCGACCTCGTCGCCCTCGACCTCGTACACCCGGATCTCCGGGGCGCGGGCGAACCGGGCCGAGACGCCGTCGCCCTCGACCATCACCGCCACGCGCACCTACCACGGACCCCCGCGACCGCGCCTGGGGCCACCGCGTCCCGGCCCACCGCGGCCCATCCCGCGACCGATGCCCGCGTAACCTCCCCAGGTACCCGGGCCCGGGTTCACGCGGTGGATGAAGACGGCCGGAGCGCCGCAGTTAGGGCAGCTGGCCGGCTTGGGCGCGCCGTAGGGCACCTCGATGAGCTCACCGCACCTCGAGCACCGGAAGACCTTCACGCCGCTCCGGGTGGCGGCGGGCACGCCCGACCGTCCCCTTAGTCCTCGTCCTTGCTTAGCTCCTCAAGCTTCCTCTCCAGCTCCTCAAGCTTCTTCCGCAGCTCCCTGAGCTCGTCCCTCTCGACCTCGCCGGCGGCCGCCCTGCTGAAGCTCTCCGCGAGCTCCTTCATGGTCTCGGCGAAGTCCTCGCCGAAGGCCTTCCGCATGGCCTCGATCATCTTCTCCCGCGTCTCCTCGTCCGTCATCGCCGCCCACCACCAGCCGCCGCCCCAACCGCCTCTCCATCCCGGTCCTCCGCGCCAGCCACCGGGCCACGCCGGCGGCACGGGGACTCCCTTCTCTCCCAGGATCTCCCAGGCGTGCTTGATCTCTCCCGTCTCCGTGTCCTCGTAGAACGCGTGCGGTCCGAACCCGCACCGGCAGGGTCCGACGTACCGGTACCGGGCCATCTTCGATCACCCCGCCGTTAGGTTGCCCTAACACCGTTAAGTATCTTTCCCGAGCCGAGCCGAGGATCCGGACCGGACCGCCTCCCCCCAGGCGCGCTCCGCCACCAGCCTCCGCTCGCACTCCCCGGATCCCGGGAGGAGGAGCCGAAACGAGGGCCACTTGACCGCGACCCGGCGGCCGAGCCGGCGGGCGGCGCGCAGGGCCGCGAGGTTGACCCGCCAGACCTCCTCCAGCAACTCCTCCGTGACCGTCACCTCGGGGTCCAGGTGCTGCAGCGGGCACCCCTCGCGCCGCCCGCGCCTGAGGTCCCCCGTCTCCCCGACCCTGCGTACCCGGACGTTCAGCCTCTCGGCCAGCCGGAGCACGTCCCGCTCGTGCAGCCGGATGAGAGGCCGGACGACGAGCGTCTCGCCCCCAAAGAACCGCTTCGGCACCTGGACGAACTCCGGCTCCTCGCCGGTCCTCCGGGCGAGGTCCAGGACCGCCCCGGCGATCGTGTCGAGCCCGCACTCGCCCGTGGCCAACACCTCCGGCCCCAGCTCCTCGAGCACCGCCTCGATCATCGCGTGCTTGCAGATCCTGCACACCGACCGACCCTTGGCCCCGGGAAGGCGCTCGAGCAGCCGGTCCGTGACGTCGACGACGCGCAGCCTGAGCCCGAGGCGGCGGGCCATCCGCCGCGCCTCGAGCCCCGGGGTGGGCCACGTCCAGCGGTGGGTCACGTGCACGGCGACCACCTCGAGCCCGGCGAGCCGAAGGACGCGGGCCGCGACGGCGCTGTCCTGACCGCCGGAGAGCATCAGGTGGACGCGCCGCCCACCCAGCCGCTCCCTGAGCAGGTTCAGGAGCCGCCTTAGGCTGGTCATCCCCCACTTCCGGGCCCACCGGCTGAACGCAACGTCTCCCGCAGCACCCGTTCCAGCCGCCTCGGGATCCAGCCCCGGCATTCCTCCAGCAGTCCCCTCAACTCCTCCTCACCGGGCGGCTCGAGCCTCCGCCACATCTCCCGCTTGCCGAGGTAACCGAGCCGAACCATGGCGGCGAGCCGGGGCGCCTCGAAGCTGTAACCGTGCTCCTCGTGGAAGCGTCGGAGCGCGAAGGGTAGTACGACGCAGTTGGACGTGTAACCGGCCAGCTTCTTCGGTTCCATCCCGAGCTCCTCCCTAACCAGCTCCCACCTCTCCCGCTCCGTCCACCCGCACATGGCGCGGATCACGGGCGGGTCCTTCGGGACGACCGGGTCGGTTCCGTGCGGGAGCTCGTGCCCGGTCACGAGAGCGTCAACGCCGAGCCTCCGGGCGGCCCGCACGCACCGGCGCTCGATCATCCGAGAGCAGGGGCCGCAGGGGGACTGGGCCCTCGGGAGCCGGCGCTCGAAGAGCCGGAGGAAGGGGTCCACGTCCCCCACCACGCGCCACTCCACGTCGAGCCGGCGGCGGGCGAGGTGCAGGCGCCGCCAGGCCTCCGGGTGGAGGGTGCCGGTGTCGACCGTGAGCATCACGACCTCGCGGCAATGGCGGGCGGCGAGGGCGAGCGCGGCGAGGCTGTCGAGACCTCCGGAGGCGGCCACGGCCACCCGATCGCAGGATTTCAGCTCCTTGATCGTGCGCTCGCGCAGCTCTCCCGGGTCCGGTAGGTGGGGAAGCTGGCGCCGGCAGGCCCGGCAGACGCCGTCCTCGTCCAGCTCCACCCCCTCCACGCGGGCCGGGATCCCGCAGACGCGGCAGTGCTTCAATCGGGAACCCCTCTTCCTATCATGTGAACTCGATGTCCCGCTCCGTTATCCTTATAAAACGGAGGGGGGATGCGGGGCCGGGGGGAGGCGCATGAGGAAGTCCGTCGCGGTCGCGATCGCGGTCGCCGTCGTGGCGGCGATCGGTGGCGGCGTGGCTTATTATTACTCGGCGTCGCAGGTGAAGACGCAGCTGAAGATCGGCGGCTCAACGAGCCTCATGCCGTTCATGATGAAGGTGGCAGGCGAGGTCGGAGAGAAGCAGCACCTGACCTGGAAGCAGCTGGGTGATCAAGTGGGAGTGCACGGGCTGCCGAACGAGCCGGTGCAGCTGATGGTCACGGACGGTGGCTCGGGCGCGGGTATCAAGGGTCTGATCGACGGGTCGTTCGACATCGCGATGGCCTCGCGACCGATCAAGCCGGAGGAGGCGCAGCAGCTGAGCGACCCGGTGATGTGCCCGGTAGTGATGTCCGGCATCGTGCCGATCGTGAACGGGAAGACGCTGGGTCAGCTGGACAACATCGACGTGAAGACGCTCAAGGCGATCTACGAGGGCAAGATCCAGTACTGGGACCAGGTGAAGCCGGGGTTGCCGCACAAGCGGATCATCGTGATCGGTCGAGCGAAGGGTTCGGGCACGCGGGCGACGTTCGACAAGTACCTGAACCTGAAGGACTACCGGAAGGACGCGATCCTGTGCGGTTCCAACGCGGAGGTGCTGGAGAAGGTGGAGAAAACGCCGTACGCGATCGGCTACGTGGACTACGTGTACGTCGTGAAGGCGCAGAAGGAGAAGAAGGTACCGGGCCAGGTCAAGCCGCTGAAGGTGAACGGGATCGAGGCGAACAAGAGCACGATCCAGTCGAAGAAGTACCCGCTGACGCGGGCCGAGTACCTGATCATCGACCGGTCCAGCGCGCCGAAGACGGCGATCGCGCTGATCAAGTGGGTCCGGAAGCCGGACGTTAACAAGAAGATCGCGGAGAAGCTGGGCTACGTGCCGGTACCACCGAGCGCGCCGCTGTTCATGAAGAAGCCGTACGTGGAGATCAAGCCCCTGGTATAGACCCCCCTCACCACCCACCATTTTTTCGAGCGGCGGGTGAGTGCTCCATCGCGGTTCGGCCTATCGTTAGACAACGGCTAACGTTGCGGGGGTGGTCGCGCTGCGAGAGGTAACCGTGAGGCAGGCGCAGACGACGCGCCGGATGCTCACCTCCCTCACGATCGCGGCGGCGCTGTCCATCGCCGCGGTGGTGGGAATCTACTTCTTCCTGACCGTGAACGGCGTGAAGGCGCTGCAGTTCAACTCGCTGGGTCAGATCCTGCTGGGGACGACCTGGGACCCGGAGTCGACCCCGCCCAAGCTCGGACTGCTGCCGATGATTATCTCAACCCTGTACGTTACCGCGATCTCCGTGGCGATCGCCTTCCCGATCTCGCTCCTCTGCGCCACGTACCTGGCGGAGTTCGCCCCGACGTTCCTGAGGCGCACGCTCCGGCCGGCCATCGACATGCTCGCCGGGATTCCCTCGGTCGTGTACGGACTGTTCGGCATCCTCACCCTGGTCCCGTTCGCGCGGTACTACCTGGGCTCGCCCTCGGGCTACTCGGTCCTGGTCGCCGGCATCATCGTCGCGATCATGATCCTGCCGTACATGACCAGCGTAATGATGGAGGCCATTCGCTCGGTCCCGCGCGAGTACGTGGAGGCCGCGCGGGGCATGGGAGCCACCCGGTGGCAGGTCGTACGGACCGTCCTGTGGCCGGCCGCCCTCTCCGGGATCGCGTCGGGCGGCATGCTGGGCACGCTGCGCGCCATGGGTGAGACGGTCGCGGTCGCGCTGGTCTCCGGCGGCGCGCTGATGATCCCGAAGTCCCCGCTGGACCCGTGCCGACCGCTCTCGGCGCACATCCTCCTGCAGGCGACGGTCCTGCCCGTGGGCTCCCCGGGGTACTACGCGCTGTACTTCGCCGGACTGATCCTGATGCTGATGGTCACCGCGGTCATCGTGGCCGCGCACCGGGTGCGGAGGCGCCCCGGCCGGCCCCGGAAGCGTCGGGTGAAAGGTGGACGACTGAACCCGGTGCTCGTAAGCCGGCTCATGACGGGGCTCATGATCGCGGCGGGTGTGATCGCGGCGGGCGCGCTGGTGGGCATCACCGGGTACATCTTCGTGAACGGGGTCCGGGCGCTCGACTGGAACGTCCTGTTCGGGCCGGTGCACATCGGGGACCCGGTGCACAGCGCGCTGTACCCGGCGCTGCTGGGCACGCTGGCGCTGATGTTCTACTCCACGGTGTTCGCGGTGCTGGTCGGCGTGCCGACGGCCCTCTACCTGGCGCACTTCGCGGGCGAGAGCCGGTTCACGCAGGCGGTCCGGTTCGCGATCGACACGCTGGCGGGCGTCCCGTCGATCGTGTACGGACTGTTCGGCGCGACGCTCTTCGTCGTGTACATGAAGATGGGCTACTCGGTGCTCGCGGGCGCGCTCACGCTGGCGACGATGAACCTGCCGGTGGTGGTCCGGACGGCGGAGGAGGCCTTCCGGTCCGTCCCCCGGGAGTACATCGAGGCGGCGCGCGGCGCGGGCGCCTCGTGGTACCACGTCGTGAAGGACGTGCTGCTGCCCATGGCCAAGCCGGGGATCACCGCCGGCATCACGCTGTCCATGTGCCGGGCCGCGGAGGAGGCGGCCCCGATCATCCTGACCGCGGTCATGATCGGGCTGGTCACGTCGAACCCGTTCGTGCACGTGCTGCAGCCCACGGACGCGCTGGCGTTCCGGATATACCTAATAGCGAAGGAGTACCTCATGGTCCCGGAGGCCAGGCAGGTGGCCTTCGCGGCCGCCCTGGTCCTGGTCGCCGTGACCCTGAGCCTGAACTTCCTGGCCATTTACATGCGCGACCGGTTCGAGCGCAAGGTGGGGCGGGAGGTGTAGCCCATGGTCGCGTTCAAGGTGAACGACCTGCGCGTGTACTACGGGGAGAAGGAGGCGCTGAAGGGCATCAACCTGGAGATACCGGAGAAGAAGATCACCACGATCATCGGACCCTCGGGCTGCGGCAAGTCCACGTTCATTCGGTGCCTGAACCTGATGATCAAGGAGATCCCTTACGCCCGGACGGAGGGCGTCGTCGAGTTCGACGGGGAGAACATCCTCGAGTACGAGAGCGAGGAGGAGATCATCCACCACCGGCGCCGCGTGGCCACGGTGTTCCAGCACCCCAACCCCTTCCCATGGATGTCCATCTACGACAACGTGGCCTACGGACTACGGCTGATGGGGATGGACGAGGACGAGATCGAGGAGCGCGTGCACGAGGCCCTGGAGAAGGCGGCCCTGCTGGACGAGGTCGAGGACCGGCTGGACGACCCCGCCTCCGCGCTCTCCGGCGGTCAGCAGCAGCGACTCTGCATCGCCCGCGCCCTCGCCGTCGACCCCGACGTCCTCCTCATGGACGAGCCGACGTCCGACCTGGACCCCATCGCCACCAGGAAGATCGAGGAGACCGTGCTCGAGCTGCGGGGTGAAGTGACCATCGTCTTCGTGACCCACATCCTCCCGCAGGCCTACCGCATCGGCGACTACACGGCCTTCTTCCTGAAGGGAGAACTGGTGGAGGCGAACGAGACCAAGGAGCTGTTCAACAACCCGCAGGACGAGCGGACCCAGGAGTACATCGAGGTTGAGTTCGGCCCCGGCTAACACGTCGTGTGGATAATCGCCGCGACCCGCTTGCCCTCCTCCTTCAACTCGTTGAACCGCTCGATCGCCTCCGGCGTCCGCAGGTCCACCAGCTCGATCCCACGCTCCTCGCAGAACTCCCTGGCCTCATCCGTCACCGTCAACACCCCGTTCTGCCCCGTACCCACCACGATCACCTCCGGCTCCTCATCGCACAGCTCCAACAACCGCTCGATCTCGTCCGCGGCGAGCCGGTGACTGGTTCCGAACTTCCGACGCGACAGGTCCTTCTCCCGCCGGTGCACGTTCCCCTCCGTGTCCACGTACACGTCGTGATCGTACCGCTC
>Ga0256842_1000174_pt1 | contig 55983 bp, 49 predicted proteins | sample 4559240metaG_FD_185973 | JGI IMG/M metagenome (GOLD analysis project Ga0256842, IMG submission 185973) | Hydrothermal vent microbial communities from Guaymas Basin, Mexico - 4559-240 | ecosystem: Environmental > Aquatic > Marine > Hydrothermal vents | place: Mexico: Guaymas Basin | collected... | reverse complement strand
AAAGGTTAAAGGAGCGGGACAGGAAGTTAAGGGAGGCCAGGGCAGCCCGCCTTGAGCAGTTTAATAAATTTAAAACCACCTTAATTGCGAAGCCTAATTTGTCCAATTCCCGCTGAACCAGGACAGTGCACTAACCGCCCATACCAAAAAAATACCTAACAACCAAAATACCTTTTTCATTAGCCTCCTCCCTTTTGGTATTTGGCTACTAATACTTATGATTTTTTCCCGTATAGCTTGCCCATCTTATATTGTCAAGACAAAAATAACCCCGAAGGTAGAGTATCTGTTCTGGTTCAGCGGAAATTGGTATTCAGGGAGTATATTTAATTCTGTGTCTGAATGAATTAAATATACTCCCTTCAAAATCTTCAAGAAAGTGGAAAAACCAAAAATAAGGCTAATGGCTATTATGATCATCACCTGGCCACATCTGTAGGAGAATAAGGTAAAAAGATACCTATAGGTTTTTACATCATAGAAGGAGCAGAAACAATGATTTAATTAATAGAGGTCTTAACAAAGTTGTCCTTGTCGTTTCTGATGATTTCCCAGGCCTCATTTCTGCCTTTAAAACCCTGTTCCCAAAGGCAGACCATCAAATCTGCTATGTCCACTTACAAAGAAATGTCCGAAAAAATATGGGTAAGAAAGATGCAAAAACTTTTAATTATGAGTTAAAGAAATTGCGTTTTGCTTCTTATGATTTTGAAACAGCTTTAAATGAGTTTTTAGCTTTATGTGAAAGGTATGAAAATAAATATCCTGCCTTCATACGGTATCTCAAACAAAGAGCCGAACATTATTTAGCCTTCTTTAAGTATCCTGAACAGCTAAGAAAGTTCCTTTACACCACCAATTTGGTAGAAAATATAAATAGACAGATAGAACGCATCAGGATAAATCTTGGAGGTTACTTCCAGTCTCCTAAAGTGTTGGAAATAAATGTGTATTTACAGTTTAAGCGTCTAGAAAATGGCCGCTGGCGTAAAGGCGTCCCTAAATTGAAAGCGAGACAATATGAATTATTACAACTCTTTAGACAACGCTATGAGCTGCAGCTTTAATTAGATGGACACAAAATTATTGACAAGCGCCTGAATAGCTTTACCATGCCAGCTAATAGTAAGGAAAATACATATTAACCATATTATAATAACACGCCTTTCCATTTTTCTCTCTTCCCACCAAAAAATTTGTTCTACAAACTTAGAATTAAACACACACCTTATTATAAATTTATTTTTGGGGACAAAGTTTAAAGATATCTGTCTAACTGAGAACTTGCAAAGAACCCTACCCCCTAGGTACTTTAACATCTTAAAATACATATAGTTGTCAACTTTAAATTCAATCTAAACTATAGATAGCTCAAACCTAAGTTTGAGAATATTTTTACAAACAATCAATAAGCACCATTCCCAGAAATAACGGCCTTAAAGGTTTTAAAAAAGATCAAGATATCTAGCCCTAAAGACCAATGAGAGACATACCAGGCGTCTAATTTTAGTCTACCCCGAAAGGGTATTTCATTACGTCCTAATACCTGCCATAGACCTGTAAGGCCCGGTTTGATGGATAAAATAACATCGGTGTATGCACCCATATCTGGTAATTCTGCAGGCAGATAAGGACGAGGACCTATCAGACTCATTTCTCCCCTTAGAATATTAAAAATTTGGGGCAGTTCATCTAGTGAAAATCTCCTTAAAAAACGCCCTACCCTTGTAACACGGGGATCGCATCCTTTTATTTTTTTATATTTTTCCCATTTATCCTTAATCTCAGGATGCCTTTGAAAAAAGGCAGCTAAAATCCGATCGGCTTGAGGATACATGGTTCTAAATTTAAGACATTTAAATCTCTTTCTATCTTTACCAAGCCTTTCTTGGATAAAAAAAACAGGCCCTTTTGTATCTAGCTTTATTAAGATGGCAATAATGCCAATAACCGGCAAAATTAAAGGCAAAGTTATTAAGGATATTGCTAGATCACATATCCTTTTTAAACGCATGTTAACTTTGATTTTCTTTCTGTGCATTTCAAGACCTAAAATACAGTCGTATTAATGCTAAAAATGGCCACAAGCATAGAAATAACTAATGTCCCAACAAGCACGCCCATGACAATAATGGTCATCGGTTCAGCTAAGGACACAATCTTTCTCAGCGTTTCTTCTACATCCCTCTCTAATATACCGGCACATTTATTAAGCATCTCTGCCAGCCTGCCTGTTTCTTCACCAATGCTTATTAAACTTAAAAGGGCAGTATGCCAATGTTTTTTATGACGTGAGAGCAGATTGGCTAGCTTTTCTCCCTCTCTTATCCCAACATAGACTAATTCCACTTCCCTCTTGAGCACCTCATTGCCTACTATTTCCTTGGTAATCATAAGGGCTTGTAAAATGGGCACTCCATTCCCTAATAAAATTCCAAGAGTCCTGGCAAAACGGGCATTTTCTATTTTGAGAAGCAATTTTCCTATTAGCGGTAGATTTAACAATTTTTCATCACGCCACAGTTTACCATCTGGCCTTTTTAACCGTGCGTTTAAATAATAACTTATTCCTCCTACTAAAAGGATGAGACTCCACCAATATCTTCTAAAAAATATACCTATACTAGAGGTAATAATAATAGGCAAAGGCGGGTTAATATCCATCGTTTTAAACATCAGCATAAAACGGGGTACAACAAAAATGATTAAAACCACAAGAGATAAAATGCTTACCACAAAGAGTAAAACTGGATAGATCAAGGAAGAAATAAGATTGCCTTTGAATTCATAACTGCGCAGCAGATAACTGGCTAAGCTTTCAAGCACAGTACCAAGTACCCCCCCAGCTTCACCTGCTTTAATCATGCTTATATACAGATCAGAAAACACGTGCCTGTGTTTGGCTAGCGCACCAGCGAGCGAATTTCCCCCTTTTATGTCCTCAATAATATTTTCTATGATAGCGCTTAACGGACTATCCTGCAGAACATCCTTGGAAATCTTTAAGGCTTTATCTAAAGATACCCCGGCGTTGATTAAGCTGGCAAGGGATTGGGTAAAAATAATCACATCTTTAGGAGAAACCCTTTGTTTAAAAAGAGGCAAAGAAAGAGAAAGTGCAAACTGTTTCTTTTTTTCTATAACTAAAGGCGTAAACCCTTGCGCCTCTATATATGAAACTGCCTCTGCCTTGTCTGGAAGCTCTAGCTCTCCTTCAACTACCTTTCCCTCTTTATCAATTGCCTTATAGACAAATTTCATAAGATTCCTTTTTGCGCCACGCGCAATACTTCTTCTACCGTAGTAATACCTTTGGCTACCTTCATAAGACCATCTCTAAGCAAAGGATTCATTCCCAAAGAAATGGCCTTTTTCTTAATGGTCTCTGAATCCGTGTTCTTTGAAATCATTTCTCGTATCTCATCATTAATAATTAACAATTCAAAGATGCCCTGCCTTCCCCGATAGCCTGTAAAATCACACCTTTCGCACCCTCTACCTCTAAATATTTTCTTTACTTCTACATTATTTTGTGCAAATAGCCTCTCTATACTTACGGGCATCTTTACTTCTTCTTTACAGTAGGGACAAATAACCCTTACCAGCCTCTGGGCAAGAATACCAATTACCGAAGAAGCAACCAGATAATCCTCCACGCCCATGTCAATCAATCTGGTAATCGCACTTGGGGCATCATTGGTGTGTAAGGTAGAAAAGACAAGATGCCCTGTTAAGGCAGCCTGCACTGCAATTTCAGCGGTTTCTAAATCTCTAATTTCTCCTATCATCACCACATCTGGATCTTGTCTGACAATTGTTCTGAGTCCCTTAGCAAAGGTAAGACCAATTTGCGGATTAACCTGGATTTGATTTATACCGTTTAATTGGTATTCTACCGGGTCTTCAATCGTAATAATCTTTTTGTCAGGCGTATTGATCTTATTTAGAGCAGCATAAAGGGTGGTTGTCTTTCCTGAACCTGTAGGGCCAGTTACAAGAATCATTCCATGTGAAGAAGTTATTAACTCTTTAAATTGTTTTAAGATATCCTCTGGAAATCCTAGGTCTTCTAGGCTTAACATCACCTGCGAGCGATCTAAGATACGCATTACAACCTCTTCCCCAAACAATGTGGGAAGAGTAGATACACGCAAGTCTATATTTTTCCCTTCTACGCGCAACTGGATGCGTCCATCCTGAGGCAACCTCTTTTCGGCAATATCTAGTTTGGCCATGATTTTAATCCTAGAAACAATGGCCGGCAAAGTTTGTTTAGGCAGATTCTCCACCTCATGCAAGACACCATCTATTCTAAAACGAATTTTTACCTCACGCTCAAAGGGCTCTATATGAATATCACTCGCCCCTTTTTCTACCGCACGGTTGATTAATAAATTGACTAATTTGATGATCGGGGCCTCAGAAGCAAGGTCCTTAAGTTGTTCAATATTATCTTCGCTCGCTTCCATTCCATCAATAGAACTTATAATTTCATCTACCTGGCTCTTTTTCCCCTCATAAAAGCGATTAATTGCCTCTAAAATCCTGTCTTCGGTAGCCAAAAGTGGTCTTATTTTCGCATTTGTCAATTTTTGCAGAATTTCAATGGCCAGGATATCGCGTGGATCGGCCATGGCCACATCTATTTTTGTATCCCCTACTCCCAGAGGAAGCGCCTTTAATTCTTTTAATAGTTCAGGTTTAATCTCAAAACGTGGAATATCTTCTTTGGCCAGCGGGTCTACAACAGGCACCTTTAAAAAATCACTTATTTTTTGGAGATAATCCCTTTCTGAAATAAGTCCCGACCGCAGCAAGAGGTTGCCCACTTTAAGTATATCCCTCGTCTGGTTTCCGTTAACCACAGACTTAATATCCTCTGCAGAAACCTCAAAAAACTTTGACAAAAAAGCTAAATCTGCTTTAGATACCTCTGTTTTATAAAGTGGTGGACTTATAGCCTGTTTCTTTTTAAACTTAAACAATCTTAAAAGCATCTTTATTCTTTCTTAGTGAAAAGAAAAATCGCATCGGCAGTCTCTTCTTGATGCTTAAGCTCAACTTCTACAAATTGATATTCTTTATCATTTATTTCAAACGGCCATACTTTTATGGCCATATTTTCTGACTCCGACGGTAATTCATTTGTTAACCAATACTTAATGCCTGTTTCTTCTAATTGAAAGGCATTTCTTAATTTCTCATTGCTCTTATAAAAAGAAGAAAGAGATAACGAAAAATTTTGAAAAATCACCCCTAAAGCAATGGCCGCAATCATAAACGCAATGATTATTTCCATCAACATAAAGCCTTTTTGCTTAAGAGCCATCCTAAACCTTAGGAAAATAGAATTTAATAACCTTCTATCAATTCCAGCTTTAAACTCTTTTTAATTAAATCAAACCGTTCTTTGCGGGTAGGAGAAATAAGATTTTGGGACAGATAACCTAGAAAGTAAATTGCTTCCTGGTACACCTCTTTTTCAGAACTACTAAAATTACTTTTTTCATTTAAAACTATAATTTGAGTACCAAAATGTTTAAAAACCTCACTCAAAAAATCAAAACAAAAAAGACAAAATTTGTCTTTATAAAGTACAAAAATTCTTTTAATTTTATACGCTAAAATGTCCTGGATTAATCGCCTAAACGCAGGACGATTAAAATCAAGCCCGGAACCAATATCTTCATAAACGTCTCCTACCGTAATCCCCTTGGCCAAGCAATATTGGTTAATCAGCTCCACCTGTTTCTTAAGCTCTGCCTCCTGGTCTAAAGAAAACACCCGCGCATAAATGACATCCTTGCGGGTCTGTCCCTTAGCTAAAAGGGCATAAACACTATCTTCGTCATACTCATACCGACCTGAAGGCAAGCGTTTAACCTTAATCTTTCCCTGTTTAACATATTTACACAAAGTAGATCTAGAGATATCTAATAGAGTCAACACCTCTTTCGCTTTCATGGCTTGAAATGTAACTAATTTTATGTTATTAGTCAATGGAAATGAATAAAGTCAACAAAAAAATGAGGGGTAGAGATTGAAAATATCTGTTATTATCCCAACTCTTAATGCTTCTAGATATATCCAAAAACAGCTTCAAAGGTTAAAAAAACAGTCATTACCCCCAGATGAAATTATCGTTATTGATTCTTCTTCTGAAGATAACACCTGTGCTTTAGCCCAAAAAGAAGGTGTAAAGCCAATTGTTATTCCGCGTGAAAAGTTTTCCCACGCAGGTACTAGAAACTTTGCTGCTTCTATTGCCAAAGGCAATATTTTGGTATTTTTCTCCCAAGATGCCCTTCCTTATAATGAATTCTTATTAGAACACCTTGTTAAAAATTTAGTGAAAAGTGATGATATTGCAGCTACTTATGGTAGGCATATCCCCTATCGTTGTGCCAAACCAACCGAGATAGCAGCTCGGTTGGTGAATTATCCTAACATGCCTTTAATAAAGGACATATCTTTATTGCCTATCATGGGGGCAAAAACCTTCTTTTTTTCTAATGTTTGTTCGGCCATTAAAAAGAAGGTACTGGAAGAAGTGGAAGGCTTTCCTGAGGATGTATCTATTGCCGAAGATACAGTCTTTGCTGCCTATGTAATCAAAAAAGGTTACAAAATTATGTATGTTCCTGAAGCCATGGTACTTCATTCGCATAATTTCAGCCCTTGGCAATATTGCAAACGATATTATAATATTGGCAAATCACTATCTCGCCACAAGTGGATTGTGGAAAATGATAGGCTTGGCAAAGAAGGACGCCGCATTGTCAAGGAGCAGATTAAATACATTCTTAAAAACAAAAAATACCACTGGCTACCTTATGTAGTCGTAGAAAACCTCTTTAAATATATTGGATTTAAAAGCGGATTAAATCTTTAATATCCTCAAAACATCCATGCTTGAAGAACAAGAACTGATTCCTTATCACACTTCTCCTCTCCCCCCTTCTCCTTGGCTCATTATTTCTCCCCATCCAGATGATGAAACGATAGGAATGGGGGGAAGTATTGCCTTGGCCACGGAAAAAGGTATAAAGGTTTGGGTTGTAGTAGTTACTGACGGTTCAGTAGCGGGAAATCCTGATGAGAGAAAAGCAGAAACTTATGAAGCGGCTCGAATTTTGGGTATAGAAAGGGTAATCTGGTGGGGAATTAAAGATCGGCAGGTGGAAAAAAGCTCTGTTTTCGACCAGGAACTACCTGGATTAATAAAGAGCCTTCAGCCCGCCACGATTTTTATTCCTTCTCCCTTTGAGTTTCACCCAGACCACAGAGCTACTACTTTTTATGTATTAAGGTGTTTAAAGAAGTTAAAATATAAAGGGCAAGTATGGCTATACGAGATAAGTAGGCAGGGAGAGACGAATCGTTTAGTAGATATTACTAAAATGGTCGGGATTAAAAAAAAGGCCTTGCGGGTTTACAGGAGTCAACTTGCCCATAGACCCTATCATCACCTAGTTCTTTCTCTCAACAGAGCTAGGTGCTACACCCTACCGGAAGATGTAAAGTATGCTGAAGCCTTCTGGGCCTTGGGGGAAGATTATAACCTTGAGGAACTTAAGACTCGTTATAGGAGCTACTGGAAGAATAATCTTTCTTCTTATCCTTTAGTTTCCATTGTGGTAAGAACTAAAAATCGTCCAGAGCTATTGCGGGAAGCACTACAGAGCCTAGCTGATCAAACTTATCCTTTTATAGAGGCCTTAGTAGTAAACGATGGAGGCACAGATGTCTCAGAAATCGTGGAAGAGTTTACAGGAAATCTCTATCGGGTGAAATATCTTGCCCATAACAGAAACCTAGGACGGGCTGCAGCAGCCAACACCGGGCTTCGTGCTGCTGAAGGAGATTGGGTTGGTTTTTTAGATGATGACGACATACTTCTACCAGATGCCTTGAATACTCTTATAGAGTATGGCAAGGCCACCAGCGTAGTCTACGGCCAAGTGGAAGTTGTATCTTTTAACCATGATGGTCCACCGAAAACCATTTCTTTACTGGGACAAAAATTCTCTAGAGAAGCCCTTTTTATTAATAATTATATCCCTACCTGTGGGCTTATTTTTAAGCGGGACCTGGCGTTAAAGATTAACGGGTTTGATGAAGGATTTACCTTACTTGAAGATTGGGATTTTATTTATCGTTTAGCTCAGGAAACGGATTTTCTTTTCATCCCTCACAAAGTAGCTATTTACCGGGTCTTTGGTAGAGGTTTCGTCGCGGAAAATGACTTTCGTAGAGAAGCTCCTTGGCGGGAAAGATTTTATCAAAAGCATCTTTCTCACATAGATGCCCCGTTTCTGGCTAAAGGCTTTTTTGATTTTATGGAAAATCAAGAGAAAACCATTTTTATTCTACAACAAGAGTTTCTTAAGAAACTAAAACTTAAGGACGAAAAAATCTTATCACTTACGCACGAGAAAGAAAGGCTTACTTGTGAATATACTTCTCTTAAAGTCAAGCATGAAGAACTCCTTCAAGCCTTAGAGGAAGAGCGCCGTAAGGGGGAAAAGATTAGTCAAGAAATACAAGCCATCCTTTCTTCAGAATCTTGGCGGATTACTGTTCCCCTAAGATGGGTGGGGGTAAAGGTCCGTAATGCAAAGGCTATTGGAAAAAGGCTGGTTATATTGCTTCGGAAGTTTTGGCATCACACTCGAACTTTTGGAATTTGGTCGGCCTTTAAGAAAATTTGGACATGGATTTTCGCCTGTAAGACACTTTCTTCTTATCAATATCAGACTTTGACTAAGGATCAAGCCAGCCAAATTCTTAAAGGGCTTTCTTATAAACCACTGATCAGTGTAATTGTTCCAGTATATAACACTCCAGCTCCCTTTCTACGCACTTGCCTGGAATCGGTATTGGCTCAGTATTATCCTTATTGGGAGCTCTGCATAGCTGATGATGCTTCTACTGAGCCTCATGTGCGTGAAATTCTTGAAGAATTCCGCGAGCGGGCTCCGCAAAAGATAAAGATCATCTACCGTGAAACAAACGGCCATATTTCCCAAGCAACTAATTCCGCCCTTTCTTTAGCTACAGGAGAGTTTGTGGCCTTTTTAGACCATGACGATGTACTTTCTCCTGATGCACTCTTGGAAGTGGCAGCTCTTCTTAACAGACATCCAGAAACAGACCTCATATATTCTGATGAAGACAAGATTGATGAATTCGGCAACCATAAACTGCCCTTCTTTAAACCGGATTGGTCTCCAGATCTGCTAGAGTGCCAAAATTATGTTTGTCACCTTTTGGTAGTCCGGAAGAAAGTTCTAGAAAAGGTCGGTTCTTTAAGGAAGGGATTTGAAGGAGCTCAAGACTACGACTTAGTATTGCGTATCACAGAATGTACAGAGAAGATACATCACATTCCAAAGATTCTTTACAGCTGGCGGGAATTTTCTTCTTCTACCTCTATCAATATGGAAGCCAAACCTTATGCCAGAAAAAACGGCCACCGGGCACTTCAAGAACACCTCCAGAGAAAACTCAAAGGTGTTTCCTATTTAGAAGGTCAGGTAATTGATTTAGGTGATCTGCGTTATGAGACATTTTATCATCCGAAGGACAAGGTGCTAGTAAGTATAATTATCCCTACTAAAGACAGAGTGGACCTCCTTAAAAACTGCATAGAGAGTATTTTGAACAAGTCAACATATAGGAATTTTGAGATTCTTATCATGAACAATAATTCTGAGAGAAAGGAAACATATGTATATTTAGAAGAAATAAGCAAAAGGTCAAATATCAGGATAATTGAAGCAAACTATGAGTTTAATTGGTCAAAGATAAACAACCATGGTATTGACGAAGCGAAGGGAGATGTTTTTATATTTCTAAACAACGATACAGAGGTTATAACAGAAAATTGGATAGAAAAGCTAGTTGGTGATGCTTTAAGACCAGAAGTAGGTGTTGTAGGACCACTTTTGTTATACAAAGATGGCCTAATTCAACATGGAGGAGTGGTAGTAGGACTTGGTGGATGGGCAGATGAGTTATTTAAAGGAGCAAAACCTATCCATCAAGCATCTCCCTTTGTCTCACCACTGGTAAAGAGAAATGTGCTAGCTGTAACAGGAGCATGTATGGTGATTGCCAGAAAAACAATTGATAAAATTGGAAATTTTGACGAGAGATTTATTGTGTGTGGGGGGGATGTAGAGATGTGTATCAGGGCGTACGAAAGAGGTCTTTATAATATTTACAACCCTTTTGTGCGATTGTATCACTACGAATCAAAGACAAGAAATCGAAAAAAGATACCAGAGACCGATTTTCGTATATCTCACAAAGCATACAGAAAGTATCTGAAAGAGGGTGATCCTTTTTATAACCCAAACCTTTCACTAAAAAGTCCTATTCCCTCAGTAAACGCCTATGCTCAGTAGATTAAAGCATTTAATAAAAAATAAGGCCAAACTTTTTACAAAGCGAAAGATCTTGTTCCGACCAAATATTCCAGAAATAACTCCAATTTTTATTGAGAAAACAAAGATTCCTTTCCAAAGAAGGTTAAATCTACTAATACCGTCTTTAAATAAAGAGCATATGTTCGGGGGAATTGCTACAGCTTTAAGTTTTTTTAAATCCATAATGGAAGAGCTTAAAGAAGATCAGACTACAGCTTTTAGAATAATCATCACAGATACGGTGGTTCTTGATAGAGAGATCACAAGAAAACTCTTGCAATTTAAAATTACTAACAAAGAAGAAGGAAGCCGATTTCAAATACTTCCCTTTGGAGATAGAGTAGACAAAAAATTGCCTGTTATAGAAAACGACTACTTTATAGCTACAGCTTGGTGGACAGCTTATTTAGCAAAAAGAATCATTAAGCAACAAGAATATCTTTTTAAGAAAAAATACAAATTTATTTATCTGATTCAGGATTATGAGCCAGGTTTTTATAACTGGTCGTCAAGGTATATCTTAGCAAAATCCACTTACCAAAACTCAGAAAACACGATAGCGGTTTTTAACTCATCTCTATTAATGAATTTCTTTCGGGAAAAGGGTTTATATTTTGGGAAGCAATATTATTTTGAACCTCGGTTGAACAACAATTTAAGGCAATTTTTGAGACTTAAAGGTAAGCAACAAAAAGAAAAAGTTATCCTTATTTATGGAAGGCCTTACACGCCAAGGAATGCCTTTGAACTGATAAAGCTTGGGTTAGAAGCTTGGGCTTGCAAAGACTCAAGGGCGCGTTATTGGAAGTTTATTTCTGTAGGAGAGAAACACCCTCCCTTGAGGCTGGGAGATCAAAAAATGGTCTCCTTGGGTAAATTACCACTTGAAGCCTATGCTCGTTGGTTGCTGCGGTCTGCGGTGGGAATTTCGCTCATGATTTCTCCCCATCCCAGTTATCCTCCGTTGGAAATGGCCAACTTTGGCCTCTTGACCATTACCAATAAGTTTGCCAATAAGGACTTGAGTTATTGGCATACCAATATCTACTCTCTGGATTCTTTAGAACCTGAATCCCTTACACAAACTCTTAAGAAACTGGTTTCACTTTTTGAAAAAGACCCTCAGAAAGGCATAAAGGGACAAGACCTTACTGGCTTTTATCTCTCGGAAGACCCAATATTTCCTTTCTTACATGACTTAATCCACAAGCTTTTTGAAGAAACCTGTTAAAAGGACACTAGTTATGGTTAAACCTACTAATTTTGGTAAAATCGCTGCGGTTATTGTAACTTACAATATTGGTAAAGAAATTATCAGAAATGTTAACACCCTTAAAAGTCAAATAGACAAATTATTTATCGTTGATAATGCATCTGACAACTCTACCCTCAATTACCTTCAGATTATAAAACACCATTTTCCAAATGTAGAAATAACCTATAACCAAACTAACTTAGGCCTGGGTAAGGCCCAAAATATGGGCATTCAACAAGCATTAAGACAAAATTTTGATTGGATTTTGTTGTTAGACCATGATTCTTATCTCCATAAAAATGCCATTTTTTATTTTAAACAATTCTATTCCCATCTCTCCCCTCGCGAAAAGGACCGGGTAGCCATATTGGCTCCAAATGTCTTTGGCCTTAATACCAAAACTTACTATGGATATATCACAAAACTATGGCCTTGTTTTTTTCAAAGGAAATACTGTCATGGTAAGTCTGCTATAAAAAATGTTTTGGCAGCAATCTCCTCTGGAAGTCTATTAAGGGCAGAAATAATTAAGAGGTTGGGATTATTAAGAGAAGATTTTTTTATTGATTTTATTGATGTAGAGTATTGTTTAAGAGCCATCTCTAAAGGATATACCATTCATGTAGTTTGTAGAGCAAAACTCTATCACAAATTAGGCCAACGTAAATTATATAAAATAGGTCCGTTTCAAATCAAACCAACCTTCCATCCACCATGTAGAAGATTCTTTATCTATCGCAACAGAGTAATAGTATGGAAGAGCTATTTTGCAAAAGTTCCATCTTATGTAATTTATGATATTCTGGCCGCAATTTATGACTTTCTTCGCATCTTTTTATATGAAAACCACAAAAACGAAAAGATAAAAATGGCATTTAAAGGGCTAAAAGAGGGACTTCTAGAAAACAACTCTAACCCACAATTTACCTTGCATTCTTTGAATAGATGAAGGCAAATTTTTAGGATCTAAAATTCCCCTTACAAACGGGACAAAGTCAGGGGAAAAAGACAAATCTATCAAATGGAATCTGGACGCCTTTTTAAAATATTCTTTAAAAGATATCGCCCTTTTATCTTTATATTGAAAATTATACCTCTTTAGCCAAAAGATTAATTCCTTCAAATAAGGATAATGCTTCTCATAAAATTGTTTTTCTGCGCGCTGAAAGTAGTAAGACTTTTCCTGAGAAGGGCAAAGATCAAACAAATGCACTACCTTGGCCTGAGGACAAAAATAGACCTTTTTCCCAGCCTTTTTTAACCGCAAAAAGAGGTCTGTATCTTCAAAGTAGAGAAAGAAACGTTCGTCAAAGCGGGCTAATTCTCTTTTAATCATAAAGACCGCGCCAGAAAGAAAGTACATCTTTATAGGTTTTTCTACCTGCCAAAATCGCTCTGAATAATAACGCCAAAAGTAGCTATAAAGTCTTGGGAAAAGGCAGTGCAAGCAAATATTAAAAAAGGTAAAAGGATAAGCCGGGGGCTGGGGAAAGGAGAGTTTTTCGTCTAAAAAAATCTTTGGTCCTATGGCATCGGCATTTAATTTTTCTGCCCAATAAAGTAATGTCTTTAAGGCACCTGGTATAATATAGGCATCTGGGTTTAAAAAAAAGATATATTTACCTGAAGCAATCTTTACGCCTTGATTACAGGCAGAGGCAAATCCTTTATTTTGTCGGTTGATAATGATTTTGACCAGGGGATGTTTTGCTAGTTCATTTAAAATGTCTGTTTCTTGTGGATGACAAGAATTGTCTACAATAATTACTTCTAAATGCACTGGTTCCTGCCAGAGAAGATAAAGGTGTTTTTTGATAAATTCTGCTAATCGGTAATTGACAATGATTACAGAAATATCCATGTTCTTAAAACAAATCACAATCTCCCATCGTATAAAAAAAGTGCCTATTGGCCCACTCCCAATTAAGTCCTGTCCAAAAGGTTTTACCCCCTGCGATGACAGGTAAGGCAGGTTTATTTAATGCCGCCCCTAATGGGGTGAGTATGGCTTCAGCTAAGCTTTTCTTAGGGAGCCACATTGTGATAGGTAAATGAAATGTTTCCCAGATAAGGATGAGTATTTCTTTGAGACGATTGATACCAATAAAATCTATAAGTTTTATTTTTTCTCTTTCTACCTGCAAGACACAAAGTCCTTTAAGTTTGCCTAAAATGTTTTTTAACCCAAAGATGCTATAGTGTCTGGGACAATCACTATAACGCCAGAGGAAATATTTTGGTTCTCTTAAAACGCAAAATTTTAACATTCTGGCGTCTTGAATGGCTATTTTTCCTAGTTGAGAGCTGTATTTAATGATGTCTTGCCTATTAAATGGGGTGAGAGAAAAAAAGTGTGTTTTTAAATCTTTTTTAAGAGCAGCTATTTTTAGCTCTACAATTGGCCTTGTCTCTCTGTAACCAAGCAGGAGTTTTCCCAACCGAAAGTGTCTTTCCCCTGGAAAACCAAAAAGATAAATATCCTTATCCTTTCCCGTAAATTCATCAAAAAATTTTTCAACCGTTAAAGCAAACAACCCCCTTTTTTTGATCGCTAAAGCCCGATATTCTTTTTTACACATACAATCAACAAGCTGAGCCCCTAAAAAAATTTTGTCTTTAAAATAAAGTGGCACTGGTATACCAGCACATTGGGCAACCAGTTTACCATCTTCCTGTTCACATAGCATAATTTGGGTGCCATAAGGGTTTTTTAAAAACTCCCATGTCCAGAGCTGGCAGGATTTCTCTTTATTAAAGACCTCATTAAACAACAACAAAATCTTTTCTTTATCTCCCGACTTATATGGACGGATAAAAAAGCGTTTCCTAGAGGCTTCAATGACCTTCATGTAATTTAGACCTTAAAGAAAGACCAATTTCCGTCTTTGATCTAGGAGAATACGTACGTTCTTCTCCATAAATTACCCACCAATTTGTATAATCCCCTCTAATAATGCCCTCTACCACATTTTCATCCCACTCTTCAGGTGGAGGAGCAGGAAAAAAGCAGCTTAGCTCTTTCTCAGCCATAACTGTCCATTCAGACAATCCATTTAAAGGATCTTTAATTAAAAAGTAAGTATAGGCATAATCCCAATAAGAATAGCAATTCAAATGGGCTATAGCCAGATATCTTCCTCTTATTATGGTATCTGCGGCTGTGTAAACTTCATAACTTATGCCGCTATCAAAAGAATCAGGAGAAAAAAAGCCGTTGGGTGTAGTCTGGCCCATATAAGGGGCATAAATATCCCATTCTCCTTCACAATTAGAACACGGTTCAATAATATAGAGATCTACATCTGCCCAACTAGGGAAATAGCCATTGGCATCAAGCCATAAAATGGCCCAACTAAACCCACCTTGAACAAAATTTTGTTCAGAGACATTCTCACATTCAATAAAATCTTTGATAAGCGCATACCAACTATTTTCTCCCTGATTAACTGCCAATTGAGAATAGTCTTCAAGCTCTTCTGGATTTATTTTCCCAGAGGGAAAATAAATAGACAATCCATGAGAATTAGCAACTGAAGGTATACTTAAAAAAGAAACCCCTTCATTAGGTGGATCATAAAGCCGATTGGCTATTACTACATTGGTACGAAGAAAATTTAAAATACGATTTATTAAAATATTCAAATACCAATCATTAAATACTTGGTTAAAGTGGTCTAATAAGTCGTAGAGGTCTTTATATGAAGGTATTTTATAAGACTGCACTTGCGTTAAGGCTTGGTTCATCAAAGGAACTAATTGAGACATCTTTGGTTTGGCTTGCGCTACAAAGGCAGATAAAAGGGAGTGAAGCTGATCAATCTGGCTTAAATCGCAGGCTGATTTAGTTACGGCTGAGTCTGCCCGTTGGGCATAAAAGGTGTAGTAGTCTTCTACTATCTCTTTAGCCAAATCAGAAGCTGACATGTGAGGATTATGAACAAGGGTTGACAAAATAAGATCATAAGGATCACCTGTAGGTGGTTCGGTCTGTTCAGAAAAGACGAGGTATGAAGCAACATTTTTAAAGGCATAAGCTACTTCATACATACCCATAAGGCAGGCATCAAAATCAACTACATCAAAATGTACAGTTGTTTCTTGAAGAGCATTGACTAATTCATTAAGGTTCATTAAATCTCCGCTTGTGTCGTCTGTAAAAATAGCTTTATCGCTAAATTTCCAGCCTGCCCCATGATCCCAAAGAACCAAGGCATAATGTTCAGCCGGGTAGTTAGCTACTGCCCATTCAATAAAATCCCTAAGCACTTGGGGATCGGCTGAATCCAAGTTTGTCTCTAAAGGAAAATCTTCAAAATTATCCTTTTTAATATACAATCGGTGTACCCTTCCTTCTACTTGGGGGACATATATAGGGCTTAAATCTACTTGCACTACGATATTAACTTCTGCACTTGAACCAACCTTCATCATTTCTTCTATATCCTCTATGGCTGCCTCTGCCAAATTATTATCCCCTGCCATATAAACCATTACCGTCCAGTGGGCAGCCATAGAGGGAAGAGCATAACAAGAGAGAAAAAAAGATATAACTAGACTAGTAAACGTTTTTACCATTCCTTTTTATTACACAAAAACCTTCCCTTTTAACCAAGACTCTTCACTAATAACTCTTCACTAATACCACTTCTTTTTTTATTTAATCTTGCGGTTCAGCATGGCATGCATTATCATACCAATATCCCTGACCTTGATACTTACAATCTATTTGATTTTGGCAAAGTTCAGGATGTTCAGGGCTACAAACCGCATTTTGAAGAGAGCAGTCAACATCTATAGTGTAATATTGAAGAAAATACGGAGAATTTTTTATCATTGCTGATAAATCATCTAAATTTTGTGGTTCTTGCTCTTGGGAAGGAAGAACCAGCACATATACATCCCACTTATTTTTATAATCATCTCCCAATAATGCACATGCATCAAAATCTTTTATCAGTGTCTTTTTAATAGGCTCTTGTATATGCCTTCCTATGCTTTGACAACATACCCCTTGTTCTTCTGTTTGAAGATCAAGAGGTATAAACCACAAGTAGTGTTCATTTCTAAAATATACAGCTCCATAAACATCTACCGGACCGTTATAAGGAGGAATGTTAAGCTTTAAATGCACTTTATCCCCTCTTTTTATCAGGCCATTACTTACCCCTAAATCTATCATTACTTGATTAAAATCATTTACTTGCTTTACTTGTTGTTCTTGTGGTACAGGCTCTCTTTTTAGACATTTATTAGTATCCCAATATCCACCTGCCCTCTCGCAGGCAGCTTGAGATGTACAATTTTCTAAATGGTCTTTATCACATCCTGATCGGGCTGGGGCATTGTTACAATAACTTCCTCCAAAAATAACACAAAGAAGGGGGTTATAACCTATATTGTTAATCCTATTGCTAACCTCTGTGTTATTATTAACATTTGTGTTACTACTAGTATCATTTTGTGCTTGTGCATAGCATCTACCATTATACCAATGACCACCAGCTATATACTGACAATCTGCTGGATCTGTGCAGTTTTCAGGATGCTCAGGGCTGCATTTTCCATTCGTTAAGGTAGTATTATCATCAGCATCAGAGGTAGTTGATGAAGATGAAGGCGAAGGAGGGGGTGGTGAAGGAGAAGATGGCGAAGCAGTTACTTCATCAAAAGAAGACCAATCAACAGAGTTGTACCAATCAAGATATATTTGTTTATCAACTTGAATAATAACTGAAAGATATAAGATTCTATCACCGTCTATTGGAAGCTTTTTTAGATACATCCAGCCTGCCTCTTCTCGAGATAACGGCTGTTCAAACCTCTGATTTATTAGGGTCACATATCCATCAATATTCCTTAAATAAATATCTCTTCTTTCAAAAGTTTCTAAACTTATACCACCGTCTGCACGATCTAATGGTATTCCTGTATAAGTTCCTTGCCAGGCATGAGAGCAATATTCGCATACAGGAGGATGTTTATATCTGGCCACAATACAATATTTCTGGTTATTTTGAGCTATAAACGTTACAGATATATCAACTGTTCCTGGAGGAATAAATAACTTAAACTCATCAGGAAAAGAAGAAACATCTACAGGGAAGCCGTCCTGTGCATAAGTGTTAACAGCTACTCGATAGTCACGGCTATACTCTTGATCACTTCCCCAACAGACTGAATTATTTGGAGAATAAAGCTCCTGGAAAGGTACACCTTTAAGGTTGTAAATAGAAACATAATCCGCATGTGCACTAAAGCTCAATATAAAAAAAGACAACACAATAAAACAAGGTATTAAAGATCTCTTCAGCATACCTTCCCCCCTTAAAAATTATCTACATCATACAATAAAATGCAATTTTAATGCCAAACAAAGATACATAAACAATAAAAAAGGCGGGTACCAAGACCCGCCTTTTAAAAAGATTAGTTCATTATAGAATATAGATTTTTTTATCTATCATAGGCAACTGGGAGGAAGGTATAACCATTTTCCGTAAATTCAGCTACAAGACCAATCACAGGAGCGTTGTCAACCTTGGTAAATTTAACTTTTGTCCAGCCAGCATTAAATGGGAAGTCGTAAACCATAATGTTTACTTCTTCCGGTAAGGTATTTGGTTCTTCTTTAGGAACTGGAGAAACAATCGGATTCTTTTCTATAGTCGTATTTTCAGATAAATCATAATAAGTTAATTCATAAGTGGTATTATCATCGCCACCAGCAAAGAAAGGACCAGTATTGGTTACATTACCATTATCTGGACAAGAGGAAAGTTTGGTTGGGAAAGTAAGTACAGGAATCGCGATCGCATTTTCAGAGACAGGCACAACAAGACTGTTTTTAGCTAATAAGCTATCTAGATCGCCTAGACTAGTTTCAGAGTGCTTACCAAGGGTTGTTGGCAAAGTAACACCTAATTGATCTCTATTACCATAATCCTTAATTGCTGTAGCCGGATAGGCAGCATAGTCATAACCAGGGAAGACAACTTCTGCATAACCAGTCAATGTATCAGCAGCATCTAATCCTGTCTTAAAATTAGCAAAATTATCCCAATATGCATCAACAATATCCTTTTTATCTACGCTACCATCTGTGTTTTTACCTGTAACATCAGTGCCAACGCTTCCAGCCTCAATTATTTCTATATACCCATAACTAGCACTGTCATCGGCTTTTCCATCGCAAGGCTCTGTCAACTCAAATTCAAAAGGATTAGTTTCAGAAGCACAAACTCCATCTGTTGTGCAAAAGCTGTCATCAGTGCTTGTCAAAACATACTTACCATCTTTGTAGGAAATAGTGGCACTAAAGACATCGTGAGGAGACAAATAAATTAAGAAGTCAAGCACTTCCTGGCTGTACTTGTGGCTACGCAACACTACTTTAGCTACAACAGATTGGTCATCCGATGTGTTTGTAACATAAAAATTTGTTTGAATACCATCTCCAGCAATGTAAAGTGGATAAATCAACAAATCCCCTTTTCCGCCCGGATCAACTGTAGCTGCAGTTGCTTGCATTACACCCCACACAAACAAAGAAAATACCAATAACGCCCCTATTAAAACCTTACTTCTTCTACCCATAACAAACCTCCTTTTTTCTATTTTTTACTCCTTTAAAGCTGTGGAAAAAATAAAGGGTCTTTTAAAACATGGTACCAATTTCCGCTTACCTTTACCCAGCGATCTTTAAACCACCGCACGTCCTGTCTGTCTTTTTTACCCATCCAAACCGATCTACATTCAAGTTCACAATAAAACGGCTCTGGGCAACTTACTTTTTTCACCTCCAGCTTCTGCAATCTCGCCTTATACAACTTGAGATACCGCTTGTAATAATCAAGCCCAAGCATTTCCTGGATGTAGGGCGACTCCAACGCAAACGCAGTTTCCACCTCTCCTTTAGCGCGCAACGACCAGTAACGCAAAAAATTTTGTTTGAGTCTATTTTTACTCCCAAACACGTCCGATCTAAAATTAAACTCCACTGGTGTAGCCGCACATCCAACTACCGCTCCAACCACTACGAGCGCTATCAGAGTTAAGATCCACCTTCGCACCATTTCACCCTATACTTCTGCATTAACTGTTTACACAGTTGCCGTGAGAATCTACCTGCCTTAGCCCGCACTATCAACTTCCGTATCCGCTGTCGCATCTTCTCATCAAGAGGCCTTAACTTACCATTCTCATCCAAAAAGCGCCTCCAATGAGCCAGATAGTAAGACTCAACCGCTCCCTTTTTCAACCGCATTTCCTCCAGTTTCTGCTTGAGATAACACCGTGATAAAGAGTAGAGCTGCTCAAATCCTGTTGTAACCTCCGCTTGTTCACACTTAATCCCTTCTGCTTGCGCCGCCTTTGCCATAACCACTGTGCATACTGTCATTTTCTCCAAGCTCCGCTCTGTAGGAACAATAAACCGTGGGATATACCGCTTCATCTCTTTCACATCAACCTCTGTTACCACTATCCCCTCTCCCTTAGCAACTATCTTCGCCTTTTCTACCCCAGCCTCCGCTTGAGCTATTAGAAAGAAACTCAACACGAGAAAGAAATACCCTAGCCGCCCTTTATTTTCCCCTAATAAAGATAATAAACTTAGCATCACTTATGTTAAGTAAAAGCAATTTATATTCCAACTTTGTAAAAGTTGCAAAATACTACCAAACTGTCGTTTGTCAATATATTCAAAAATTGGTCAATCTTGACCATTGTTGGTCAGATTCAACCAATCGCTCTGGTAAGACAAATCAACTCTTTGCAAACCTGCTGTCAAAAGCTTACCTAACAACGGTTCTTTTTTACCATTTGGAACATGCATATAAACATATACATATTGCTCATTAGAAGGCTTTGGAATAAAAAATGTTCCATCTGGAAAAGAAAAAGTTTTTGCAAACATTTTGCCCTGTATGTTATAAAAATTCAATTCCACTCCTTTTATGCCTGAATTTGGAGAAGGTTTAGTATTACCATCTGTTAGGTATACTCGGCCTACTAAAAGGTTTTGAGAAGAAGTAGTAGGCAAACCAAATTCTATGCACAAGGCGTAAACATTATAAGTTTTTCCTTCTATTTTAAAGGTGCTACCAGCCAAGGCGATTCCAATATCTTCGTAAGGGGCAAAGACTAAAGGAGCACCCTCTGCGGTTTGTTGTAAAAGGGCATCTTGAAAGAGTTGTCTTAAAAGAATATTGGCCGCCTGCGCCGGAGGAATATAGTTTTCAAAGCAAAGAAAGGCAATGCTTTCGCCAATTAAGAGGGCATTGTATTCAGACTGAGTGGCCCTTTCTTCTGGCGTAAGTCCGTCTTGGGAAAGATGAGAAATATATATGTTGTTAAACATATCTTCTAGGTGTACCTTAGCAGCTATGGTAAGAGATTGGTCCAGAGAAAGCAAAGACAAACCTGAAGAAAGATAAGCTAACCCTCTCTCGCCCCATATACTTTGTATTTGTTCTGTCGTAATTCCAAGCGAATCCATATAAGATAATGGATGAGCTCTAAATGTGTTAATCTGGTTTAATATTCTAGGGGTTAATCCATCATAAAATTTTACCTGGGAAAGGGCATTATTAGCATTGAAGGCCAGAATGGCTAGAATTATACTTAAATAAACAACTATTTTTTTCATGATATTAGAAAGTGAATGCAAGACATATACCATATTTTCTCAAGGAATACCTTTGTCAGAGAAGAGTTAGAAAAGATGAACATTTCCTTTTAGCAGGTGTTTGAGTGTTAAATTGGTTAAATTTAGCCAGTAGTGGTCAAATTTAGCCACTTTTGCCTGTTATTCTTATTTATAAAAGATTGTAAACGAACGAACGACAGGTAAACCAAATTTTAGAACTGACTTGCTTACAGGTTGATAAAATCAGCAAACGTCTTAAAAGTAGTGTTATATTGTCGTATGTTAGTTGTCTATATATATTGTCTATATATTGTCTAAAGTGCAAAAACACATAAAAAATAGGTGATTTATATTTAATTTTCGTATTCAAACTACTCGTCTTTTGTACCCAAACTACTTTAGTTCGTATTCAAACTACTCTAGTTTGTACCCAAACTACTCTACTTTGTATTCAAACTACTCGTCTTTTGTACCCAAACTACTCGTAAAAAGGTCTGTTTCGTATTCAAACTACTCGTCTTTTGTATTCAAACTACTCGTAAAGGGGATTTTTCGTATTCAAACTACTCGTCTTTTGTATTCAAACTACTTTAGTTTAGATTGGACTGTTAGCTATTTCTAGTAGAAAAGGGGCGGATGTCCCTTTTGGTTAGGAGGGCCTGTCTTTGGTGGTTAATTTAAAATTTGTTGACCTGGTAATAATTTTGTGTTATAGGGGAATTAAAATTTAATAGGCGGATAAAGATGGCAAAACAAGAGAAAAACCAGGTGTCCAGCAGGATCCTAAAACAGGATATTAATTTTTTAGAATACCCCCTTTGGGTGCAGGATTACAAGGAGGGAGAAGGGTATATATGGAAAGACATTGATGGTTATGTATATCAGACGGCCTATAAGCCGCCCACTAAGGTAGATGCCTTATTTTTGTATTATCTGCTTTATGTTTCTCAACAACAGGGATGGCAGGAAGAGATAAGACTTTCAAGGTATCAGGTGCTTAAGGCATGTGGGTGTAGTAATTGTCAATATTGGCAAAAGAGATTTAAAGAGGCGCTGATTCGTTGGGAGAATGTGAGAATACACTTTCAGGGGACCTTTTTTGATGGTATTGCTTATGAAACCTTAAGCTTTGGCATTATAGATGCGTGGGGAATTGAAAGGGATGGGAAGATATTTATCAATTTTTCTCCCCTTTGGCTCAAAAGAATAAAAGAATCCCTTTATTTTCAAAATATTGATTTTAACGAAATTAAGAAATTGAGGTCCCCTCTTGTATTCAGGCTCTATGAAATCTTATGTAAGAATTTTCATGGGCGAGACGCTTGGGAGATAGATGCCGTCAAGCTTGCTAAAAAGATACCTATGGCCTTTGGTAATGTTTCGCACATAGTGGCCAAGATAAAAAGGGCAGTGATAGAGATAAACAAAGAAACCGATTTACAAATAGACTTGGAAATCAAAAGACCCAAAAGAGGAAAAGCAAGCTTTGTTTTTCAAAGTATAAAACATAATCCTTTGCCTGACATCCTGCCTTTAATGGCTGATCAAGAGGAACAAGCGGCATTTATGCAATTAAGGGAATTGATACCCGTCGCATACCGTACACAAAAGACTATTTGCACTATGCTTTTAAAATATCTGCGCAAAGAAGGTTTTACTTATGTAAAGAGAAATATCGCTTACACTAACAAGTTTGCCAAAAGGAATTATCGCCTGTTTTTACAAAAGGCCTTAAAAGAAGATTGGGCAGGCACTTGGTGGGAAGAAGAAAGAGAACGCCAGGTTATAGAAGGCTTCTTAAGACCAGGGAATTTTCTTTTGATAGATAAAAAATTTGTTTTTAAAGTAGCAGATGATGGTTTTGTGTATGAATGCGATAAGGATACCCTTAAACAAGTGTTAAGGCCTAAAATTCTTCCTTATGCAGAGATTTGTCGTTTAATTAAGGAAGGTAGAGTGAAGGTGCTCAAAAAAGCAGGCTAGTTTAAATGATATATACTCTTATTTCCAACAAGTCCATCTCGGCCATTCTCCCAAAATCCGCGATTGATTTATAGTATTCCGCAAATATTGATAAATTTTCCTTTTTCCTTCTGGCCTCAAACAGAAATTTGCGCCGCAGCGAGCGAGGTCAAGCTGGCTGTAAGCCACCCGCAGGGCTTGGCCTTGACTGCTTGAGCGAGCGAAGGCGCTATAATCTATAATTATAATTGGGCTTGAGGAAAAGATAAATTTTTTCTCACCTTTTAGGTGAAAGGCATTTTTAAAAAAGTTGTTTTATTATGGCATATTTTCTGGATTCCTTGGAGGGCAATCACGGATTTTAGGATTCTGGAGGTTCTAAGTATTGGAGAAAAAAGGAAAGGATAGACCTAAAATTCCGGGTAATTTCTTTTGTTAAAACAAGCGAAGAATGGCTTAATGTTAGTACCTTAATTGAAAAATAAAATTTTGACTGGTAAACTGTTTAAATGTTAAACAGTTTTGTTGTAAAAACGTTTTGTTTATTAAATATTATACTGTTTTAATGTTAAACAGGTAAGCTGTTTTAATATTTAAAAGTTTTACTGTTTTTAGTGTATAGCTGTAAAGCTGTTTAACCTGTAAAATGTTTTAATGTTAAAATGTTTTATAGTTAAACTGTTTTACTGTTATTAAAAGTGATGTTCTATTTTTAAATAAGCCTCAAACGGAGTGCCTTTTATAGGAGTAAATGTTCCAGGAGTAAGATATTTTTTATTAAAGAGGTTTTTAAAGCAAATGCGGATGTCTATTTTGGGAATAATGTTTTTAAAGTTTAAGGCAAGGTCAACAAGGGTTTTAGGAGAAAAGCTCTGACCAGTTGATTTTAAATAACTGAATTGTCTTTTGCCGATGTAATATAGCCTTAAGAAGGATGAAATGTTTTTGTTGAATTGATATGCAAGGCCGAAATTGGCAAATTGATGTGCGCCGCTGTCATAGTCTTTTTCCCATATACTGTAATGGGGCTGGGGGATACCTTCAGGAGTGATGGTCATATAGTCAAGGGTAACATATTTTTCTTTGTCTCCCCAAGCGTTTAAAATAGTTGCATTGGCCCAGAGTTTTAAAGAGGGCAAGGGTTTATATGTAAGCTGTGTTTCCAGCCCTAAGATTTTTTGGCTGTTTGGTTCAGAGTAGCCACCAAAGGGATCTTCACCGATATGATTGTGAATTATGTTGTAAAATGGTATAATTGTTAACGAAAGAGAGGATAGGGGATGATAGTTAATTTCTAAATTGAGACTTTTGATTTCTTCTGGGCTTAACTCAGTGCGTCCAAGAAATTGAGAGGCATAAGGAGTACGGTAGGCCGTGCCATAAATAGACTTTAAATAGAACGTCTTGTATGGATACCAAGCAAGGCCAAAGTTATAGGTAAAGGAGTTATGATACTCACTGTGATCATCAAATCTTATTCCTCCCCATAACTCTAATGTCTTTAAGTGATGTCTATATTGGCAGAAGATGGATTTCAATCTGGTGGTAAAACTGGCCTTTTCTATTAAAGGCCGAAAAGGCGTGCCTTGATTTTCTAGATAATCAGGTAAGAAGCCCCTTGTTTCAATATCTGCATCTTTGACCTGGTTAAGCCGAAAGGAGGTGCCAAGGCTAAAGAGGCCGTGTTCGTTAAATAGGTCTCTGTCTAGACTGAATTCCGCATAATAAATATTGTTTTTTTGTTGCCATCTTAGGTCCATTTCTTCTTGTTTTTGGTAAAAGTGGTTAAAGTAGCCTTTAAAATGTAAAGAGGTATGGGTAAAAGTCTTTTTTGCCTCTAGTTTGATAAGTTTAAAAGGGTTATCTTTTTTGGCTTCCCATTTGAATTCATTGTCTGTGCCGTGCATAACATAGGGTTTGTTAAAATCGGATATTCTTCCTGAAAGATGGAAAAAATTAAAGAAATGGAGATTAAAAACTACATCATAAAACTCTTGGGTACCTATTTTTTGAATATCTGTTTTGGAGCTTAATGCATTGCAATGTCTTTCAGAAGGATTGCGAAAATAGCCATTGATAGATAAAAAACCATCCCAGTTACCAAAATTTTTGCCCATATTTAAATAAAAGGCCCTGTGAGCATGAGGAAAGCCTAATAACATGCCTGTTTCTATGCCATTTATGTCTTTTCCTGTTTTAGGCACAATGTTTAAGACACCTGCAAAGGCATCAGGGCCCCAAAGGACAGAGGCAGGTCCTCTTACAATTTCTATCTGTTTGATGGCCGGTAAGGCCAGTTCTTCATCTAAAGGATAGATACTTTTAGTACTGTCTGAAGTAAGCGGAACGCCATCGTATAAGAATAATACCCCTGCAGGAATGCCCCTTAAGTAAAGACTATGTCCCCATTCCCTTTGGGCAAGATAAAAACCAGGGGTCTGCGAGAGAAGTTCGGATAGAGTGCGTATACCTCTTTGTTTTATTTCCTTATCCGTGACTACAGTGACTACCGCTGGCGCCTTTTTAGGAAACTCAGGCCTGCCTAAAACCGCCGTTAGAACCTCTGTGTCTTCGCCCATAAAGAAGAGCCGCTCTGATACATCCGCCAAAACAGCATGGCAGTAAAAAATATAACTGATAAAACAGTAAAACAATAAAATAGTAAGCCATTTAAACAGTAAAATGTTATACTGTTTTACAATTTTTATATTAAAATGTTTTACCATTTTAATTCTCAACTTTCTTCCTCCAAGAGTTTTAACCTTGTTCTAAATTTAGAGCGGGTCAAACCAAGCAGTCTGGCAGCAGCGCTTTTGTTGCCTTGTGTTCTTTCTAGGGCCTGTTTGATTAGGTCTCTTTCTAGTTTTTCAAGGCAGATGCCTTCTGGCGGAAGAATGAAGTTCGTTTTAAGCGAGGGCTGTTGGGCGAGAAAGGAAAAATGTTCGGCGGTTAAGGGTAGTTTGCCGCCTGAAAGAATAACGGCCCTTTCTACCGCGTTGCCTAGCTCACGCACGTTGCCTGGGAAAGAGTATGTTTCAAGGATCTTCTTTGCTCCAGCCGTAAGGACAGGAGAGGAAATCTTACCTAAGATGCGTTTAATAAAATGCTTAACCAGGGGCACAATGTCTTCTTTTCTTTCCCTTAAGGGTGGAATATTGATAGGGAAGACATTCAGGCGGTAAAAGAGGTCTTCTCTGAATTTTTCTTTTTTGACAAGTTCTAAAAGGTCTTTGTTGGTCGCGGCAATAATACGGACATCTACCGGTATTTCTTCTACTCCGCCTACCCGTTGAATCTTTTTTTCTTGAAGTACCCTAAGCATTTTGGCCTGGGCGTCTAGGGGTAGGTCTCCAATTTCATCTAAAAAGACAGTACCACCGTTGGCAGCTTCAAATATACCTTTTTTTCTGGTTGTTGCGCCGGTAAAGGCGCCTTTTTCATGGCCAAAAAGCTCTGATTCTATAAGTGTTGCAGGAATGGCCGCACAATTGACTGCTACAAAACGGGCCTTTTTCCTTGGGCTAATGCGGTGAAGATGACGGGCGATGACCTCTTTGCCCACACCCGATTCACCGGTAATAAGTACGGTTGTGTCCTTTAAAGAAGCAACCTTTTTTACCAATTCAAGAACTTTTCGCATCTGGGCCGAAACACACACTATGTCTTTGGGTAAGGTGCGTTCTTCAAGTTCTTTTTGAAGAGCACGTTTTTCATACATTAAGCGGGAAATACCTAAAGACCTTTCAATGGTAAGCATGATACGGTCTTCATCAAAGGGCTTGGGAATATAGTCTACTGCGCCCATACGCATAGCCTCTACGGCTGAGTCTACGGTGGCATACGCCGTGATAAAGACAACAGGAACAGGATGTTCTAAGGTATTTATTTTCTGTAAAAGGGTAATGCCGTCCATCTTAGGCATGCGAATATCGGCAATGACCAGATCATAGGCATTTTCTTTTATTTTCCTCAATGCCTCTTCTCCATCAGCGGCTTCATCTACTTTGTGCCCCTTAAGGGTGATCATAATGCGCAGGATTTTGCGTATCTTTTCTTCATCATCTACAATCAGAATGTAGGCCATTATTTTTCTCCTTTGTTGGATTTTTAGAGTGTATGGGCAGATAGATGATAAATATATTACCAGAAGGTATGTGATTTTTTAACTCTATTTTACCTCCTAAGGCATACACTGCCTGCGAAACAAAGACAAGGCCAAGTCCTGTCCCCTTGGCCTTAGTCGTATAAAAAGGTTCAAAGATTTTTTCTTTTTCTTCCTCTGGAATACCAGGACCATTGTCTATAACCTTTATAATCCATTTATCTTCTGTTTGGGCTATCTCAATTTTTACCTCATTTGCTCCGGCCTCATAGGCATTTTTGATAAGATTAACTAAGACTCGTTCTATAAGTACTGGATCACTAATGAAGCGAGGGAGATTTTCTTGAAAAACAATGCTTATCTTTTTTTCGGGAAATCCCATCTTTACCTTTTGTTTTAAGTTTTGCATAAATTGGGATAGGTCTATTTCTTTTAGCTCAGGACGCTTGGGGCGGGCAAGGGAGAGGAAGTCTTTAATAAAGCGGTCAAGCCTTTTGATTTCTTCTTCAATATAAAGAATCATTTGCTTTTTTGTCTCCTGATCTACCTCGGGTTTTTTAAGAATATCTACCCCTCCTTTTATAATTCCAAGGGGGTTTTTAACTTCATGCGCGACAATAAAAGAGATTTTACCTATCTCGGCTAAGGATTTTTGATAGACCATTTCTTCATAGGTTTTTTTAAGTAGGTGCTGACTATGTTTTAACGAAGCCACCATTTGGGTAAATGCCTCCGCTAACTGTTCTGTTTCAGGTAGACCTTTACCTGAAACCTTACACGAAAGGTCTCCTTGTGTAACTTTGTCTACCGCCATAAGTAGTTCTTGCAGAGGTCTTAAAAAGCTTTGGGCAATAAGAAAATAAACAAAAATACCCATAAAAATAGAAATGATAAGTGCCAAAATAGAGGAGCGTAAAAAGAGGTTTTTAATTAATTGGTTTAGATGATGGGTGGTATAAAATATTTTAATCCATCCTATATTTTTTTGTCTTGACTTTAAATTAAAAATGAAGCTCTCTTGTGCAGGAGAGAAAAAGACAGGAAAGATAAGAAAATGTTTGCCATTAACATTACCTTTCTTATAAAGCATTTTATGCTGGTTGTCTTCAATGGCTACTCCGATAACATCGGAATCTTTAAGGATAGAGGAGGCGACGCTGCCAAGGAGTCTTTCGTTCTTTAAAACAATGCCAATGGCGGTGCTGGCGGCCAGATGTTGGCCGATAAAATTCATCTTTTCCTCAAAGCGTTCATAAAGGAGTTGTGAAAAAAGCCTTTGGCTTAAGAGAGATATAGCAGTAGTAGTGATAAAGACGGTAATGGTGGTTACAAGGATCAATCTTTGTTTAACATTTAAATAAGACATACTCACCTTTCCTTCCCATAAAGGTATTTCCATACCTGTTTGTTGATATGGATGTTAAAAAAGGCAGGTTGAGATACACAAACACCGGTTTGTAAAATTTGGGTAAGAAGAGATGCGGTTTTAACCCCAGTTTTTTTAAAATCTACAATAAAACATAAAAGGGCGCCTTGCTCTAAAAAAAAGCGATTATAGCCAATCACGGCCTTTTTGTGCATTATGGCCTGCTGAATGAAAAATTTTATTATTGTTTCTGAAGAAAAGATAGGGTCGGGAATAAATAAAATGGCATCAAAATCTGCCCACATTTGGTTAAGAAGAGAGAGAATATCTTTATGGTGAAATGCTAAGGGGATGATTTTAAAGTGCTTTTTTTCTCCAATAGAGATGATATTTTTTACATAATGCTTGCCTTCAGAGGAAGAAAAGGGAATGACAATTTTTTTTATTTGGGGTATTTTTTCTTGGATAACGCTTAATATTTGATCTGGAGGAAGTGGGAGATAAATGCCACAAGAGAATTTTTTATTTGTTTTTAGGCTTTCTGGATATACAATAAGAGAATAAATATAGTGTTTTGCTTTTATTTGAAGGGTATTTAAAAAAGAAACGGCTTGAGAGCCAATGGCAATAACCGCAAGCCAGGGTTTTGATTGGAGTTTATGCTTAATAAGCAATTGATTATTATCTAGAAAATAGATGTCTATTTCTTGCTTTAGTTGTGTTTTAAAGCCGTCAACTACGTCTAAATAGGGACGAAGATGCGCAGGCACAACGATGGCAATTGTGGCTTGGGCATATAAAGGTGTAGATAGGCAGGTTAGAATGAATAAAATGAAAATAATTTTAGGTATAAGTCTAGATAAAGGCATAGGATATAATTCCACAGCAGATTTTATTCCAATTATGGCTAAAAAGAGAATAGCTAATTTAGTTTCGGTTAGCAACCTATAGAAGCTTACCAATTTTAGGCAGATAGATATGGTTTTGAAGAATGGGTTGCCTTATCAGACGTTATATCCCTGGAGGGCATAAAGAAATTTAGCTGAATTTTACGGTTATCCTAGAAAGAATGAAGTTTTTTAGAAACGATTTTTTATTTAAAGAAAAATTTAATATTTATACCTAACATCCAGCTATCCAAGTCAAAGTTTTCTTTATGAGTAGTAGATGCATTAAGAATAGGATTGGTAATGGTTTCTTTTATAGAACCCGATGCCCAAAAATAACGAGCTTCAAAACCAACAGCTATGGTTTTGCTAGCAAAGATGTCCGTACCTATACCTACATGGCCTCCCCAGCCGCCGTCAAAATCAAGCTTTACATCGTTGGGATAATACTCTGCCTTATACTCGGAGGATACATCGCCACTGACAAAGTAATAACCAAAGCCAAAGGTAAGATAAGGGACAATCCAGTTATAAAATTCTGGATTTTTCGTGATATACCGAAGCTGAGCAGAGAAAGTAAGAGGATAGACATTAATAGTGGCTAGGTCAATCCCTAAAGTATTATCTTTAAGTTTTGTGTTTAAAGAACCATCAAATGCCGCTTCTAGACTAAGCCAACTGTTTACACCATAACTTAGGCTTACACCAAACATTGCTTGGTCCTTTTTATCAATATCACGTCCTTTGTAAGTATCAGAAGTGGTTGTCATGCCATTTACTCTAAGGCCAATGCCTATCTTGCCTGTAGTATCAGAAATAGGTTGCGCATAACTGTAACAAGCAAAGGTTAAAAAAAGACTTAAAATTACCGGTACAATTATTTCTCTTTTTCTCATCTTTACACCTCTCTATATAATCAACTACAAATGCTGACCTAATAATTATTTCTTCCCGGCCGCTAACATCTGTCTGTTTTAAAAAGGAGCACTGTCAAAAACGGAATAATCAAATCCTCCTTCATTTTGGATAATAAGGCCTACATTAAAAGTACAGCTATAACCAGAGGGAAATTCAGAAACCGGCAAGTCAAACAAAGGACAATTATCCAAATCTGTTACTGGCCATTCAGTACACGGATCTATGTGAGGACTTTGTCTGTCTTCCCATTCATCTTGGGTATAACACTTATCTTCTAATACCTGCCAGCCTTCAGGAGTGTATTGTTCGATATATGCACAATGGTCTACTTCTGTAGTATTGTCGTCAGTAGTATAAGTGTAACTACCATAACATTCAATCCATATATATGCAAATGCAGGGAGGTCTTGCGCTTTGTTAGCATTTACACTCACAAAGGTTTTAATTTTTGTTTTGCCAGACTCAATTACCTTTTGGACCTTCACATCTATCGTGGGAGGATTTGAAAGGACTCGGCCAGTAATAGCAAAATCTGCGGTATCACTTACATAATAAGTTAAGCCATTCGGACTGTGAATTACTAATTTGGCAGTAATATTGTAATATCCCGCTCCGATTGTACGGACTAAATCTTGGACCGACATTGTCCATATACATGTCAGTGGAATATTGGTAAGCCCGGTCCAGTTAGTAACCAATGGCGCTTCTCCCTCGGTAAGTCCTTCAGAAGTGATGGAGTATGTCTTGTGGGATATCTTGCCTTTATCGTCTACGCTTGCGTTTAAAAGTAAATAAACATCTGCACTTATTCCATGACAATCATTTGCGTCTAAAGATGCCCAAATTTGAATGTTGTTATTAACCTCTGTTGTAACCGTAATGGGGCCATCGGAAGGATTTCCGCCATTATTACTTACCTTTATATCTAAACTAGGTAACCTAAAAGAGAGCTGGGCATTAATTTCTTGGTCATAAAGAAGAGTGAAGGAATTAGAAATTTTATTGAGAGTTATAATTTCCATTTTACCATTATGATTGAGATCCGTAGCTATCACTTGAACTGGTTGTATTCCAGTAGTCACAGGAATACTTTTGCTAAAATTGCCAAGCCCTGTGTCTAAAAGAAAATATAGTGTATTATCTCCTTCACAAGTAACAGCGACATCAAGATAGTTGTCTCCATTGAAATCAGCAATACTTAAGGCCGAAGGAGAGTAACCTACTTGATAGAAAACAGGGGAAGACAAATCGTATTTTCCTCCTTCTAATCTTCCATAATAAAGACCGATACTATTACTGCTTTTGTTGGCAACTACTATATCTAATATTCTATCATGATTAAAATCAGCAATACCAATGGCTACAGGGCTACTGCCAGTTTGGACTTGAGTAGTGACACCAAAACTACCATCTTCTTGACCTTCTAATATGTAAAGCATATCACCGGCGGTGACGGCAAAATCTGCCCGTCCATCTTGGTTAAAATCGGCGGTAGCAATGGCAGTAGCCGCTCCAGCGGCGGGGATAGGGTATGTAGCCGGAGTGAACCAAGTGCTCTTTTTAAGATCCCAAATTCCGTTGCCATATAAAACCGAGACTCCACCAGATGTGTTGGCTACAGCGATGTCTATAAACGAATCATCATTGAAGTATCCTAACGCAAAATCGTTTGCAGAAGGAGAGTTTCTTTCTTCGTGAATCAAAAAATCTCCGCTGCCTTGATTAACCAAAATTTTAATTCCGCCATTTTCTGAATCACTTATAACCAAATCGTTCTTATTATCCCCATTTATATCGGCTATAATTATTTTAGTAGGGGTTCCTGGAAATGCTACAAGTTTATAACTGCTTAGGTTACCATTGTAATTCCCCCAATAAATAAGAATGTCCCCTCTTATTCCTACAGCTAGGTCTTGATATCCATCTTGGTTTAAATCACCACAGGCAATGCTAGTAGGAGTGATAGGCAAAGGGACTTCCGCAGCCATTATTTGCTTTAAAGAAAGAAAAATCAATATAAAAAAGACGTTTATTAAGGTAAAAAAGCTTTTCTTTAACATTTTAATCTCTTTAATTTAAATTTCTGATGCTAATAATAGTGATTAACTAGCATAGACTTAAATATCTTGTCAAGGACTAAAATTTTCTAAAAAGGCATTCCAAAGATTTAAAATTAGTTCCTGAATTATTTTTAGGTCAAGTTGTAGAGGTACAACTTCCACAATAATTTTATCAGAGGCAATGGATGAGCCCATAGCTTGAACTTCTATCTCATGTTCTCCCAGGCTTAAATTAGAACAATCCCAATTAGTGGTTTCCCACAGGTAGGAATTGACCCTTAACATAGGGTGCCATTTGCCGCCATCAATTCTATATTGAACTCTAATAACAGGGTTTTTATCAAATACCAAAGCCCTTATTGGATTTGCCTTAGTAGCAGGAATTGGATAAGCATACGGGTTTCTTCCGCCTAAATTTTTGTCTACTGGGGCTGTGATTAATACTACAGGCCATTGATTTATGTGGGCTGTGGTTATAGAAATTCCGTCGTTATCAACAGCAACAATTGTATATTGGCTATGTTCCCATAATGAATCCACATTGAGGCGAAGGGTGTTGTTTATCATATGCGCTGCTGAAGTATGTGTGTGCCCATAGGCATAGATGGAAACTTTATACTTAGCAAGTAAATTTACAAATCTAATTTGCCCACGTCCAAAAAGACCTTCCAGGCTTCCTATTGGATGATGACCAAAGATGAAAGTTAAATTCGCATCTTTATGGCGTTGTAATTCTTCTTCAATAAAATCCAATTCTTCATCGCTTAATTCACCAGGACAACCGGCAATTTCGTCTAAGAAGGGCTTTGTGTAATCAGGATGTGGAGTGGCGATGGTGATAAAGTGGTATTTCCCAAAATCCGTTGTGTAGAGCCATGACCACTGTGTCTGATGTGTAGCCCTGCCTTGTACTGAGTATTCCAAGTAATGAGATAGAGGTTTCTGTTCCCAATATTGATCATGATTTCCAGGCACATCAAAATAAAAACCGAAGTGCATTCCTGCCTGAGTAACAACTATTTTTCGGTATTCTTCCCATTCTTTTAAATGATCGCAAACTTGAGGATCACCACTCGGAAGACTACACATATAATGATCAGTTAAGTCGCCCAGGTTTATAATAAATTTGGGATTTATAATATTTATAGAAGACAAAAACTGACTTAAATGCTCATCATCTTCTGTAGTCCAAGGGTTGCCAATATGAGTATCCGAAATAAGTACAAACCAAAAGATATGAGAATTATCTTTACTACAATGTGCTTTTTTAGGATTGCTACATTTTACTGCTGAAGGAAATCCTAAAATGATACAAAAAAGGATATATAAAGAAAGATATCTTTTTATTCTACCAAATTTGATCATCAGTTTAGCGTATTTTCTTATAAAAAGGATAATATAAACAACCGTTCATCCCAGCCTTTTCTAATCCCTTAATATCAATTTCTATTATTTTGGGAAATTTATAGCGATTTTGTTTTAAAAACGCAATTGCTTCTTCATACCCAATGCCTACTTCCAAAAGGGCAGCGTGTCTCCTAATATCATTCACATCCAAATAAATTGTTACGGATTTCTAAAAGATTTCTACTAGCATTGATGGCTTCTATATATTCTTCTTGTTGAGCATATAAAATGGATGAATTTCTATGTACTTGTAGATTTCTGGAATCTATTTCTAGGATTTTTTGTAACTCTATTATAGCGTCTTCAATATGATGTTCACTCAAATATTCTTTTGCTATTTTTAGGTGGTTAATTATTAATTTCGTGGAGGAGGGCCATTGGAGAGATTTCATTTGAGCTGAAGCTTTGAAATACCCTAAAAAGATTGCAGTAGTTGTTAATATCCAAATTGATAACTGCATTATTTTTGGTTTGACCAACAAATTGATATCCTTATTCAATTATCTTTCTAGGACAAATAAAATTTAACACAAATTTTTTGTTGATTTTATATTAAATTTATTATAAGATAATGTCAAACTGCAAATCTTAAAATATAAAGGAGGTGAGAGGAAGGGAGTTACTCAGAGGAAATATTTTAAATCTTGCTTTTGCGATTTTCTCAAGGATCTAAGTTTTTAAAAACATTAAGGAGGAGAGTAGTATGAGAAAGGTGGTATTTTCTATTGTTTTATTGTGCACCTTTGTGGCAGTTAGTAGTGCTTACGCAGTTTCTGGTTATAAGGCAACGGTAAGCTATGAAGGTAATACTATAGGGCTTCTTGTGTATTATGATGATAGTGTAACAAGTTATACAGATAGCTTTAATTCCTTTATTTATAAGACATTATCGGATGCTGGTATGTATGTTTCTGACACGGAGGTCCTTGACCCCGCAGGCTTAAACCAAGTCATCACAACACTTCTTGGTTCTGGACCAGGCGCTTTAGGATGGGATTTTTGTATTGGGGTTGTTGTCTCCAGAGGACCGGGTGTGGGAAATACCATGATAAGAGCAGATATTTATGCTATTTATAGTACAAATATTATCATATATGTAGGTGGTATTGACATTAATGAGATGTTGTTAAACAGCTTATTGTAACTTAGATTAATTTATGGGGGAGTTGGACCTATGATTTTGCGCTCCCCCATTTATTAAAGATTCCTAATTGCCCCTAAAAATCCTGCCTTAGCAGCTATTTTTTAACCCAGTTGCTAGTTGTTAAATTATCTGTTAAGTTTCTTTTCTATATGTTTGCTCTAAAATCACTGATTCATTTTTCCTTATTTTTTGCCAAAAAGGATATTAAAACCAGGTTTGCTGGAAGTTTGCTAGGTGTATTTTGGATGTTTATTCAGCCAATGTGTTTTATTATTATCTATTTTTTCGTCTTCTCTACAGTTCTAAAGATCAAACTTTCACCAGCAAGCGGCACACAGTCATTTCTTGTCTTTTTACTTACAGGCCTTTTCCCTTGGATGGCCTTTCAAGAAGGATGTATGCGGGCAGCAACCAGTATTATAGACAATGCCGAGGCTGTAAAGAAAATACCGTTTCCTTTAGAGAGTTTACCTCTAGGAGTTATTATCTCATCCGCTTGTATGCATTTAACAGCATTGACTATTTTTGTTATTGCTTATGGTGTTTATCTCTGGATAAAAAGCCACACCTTTCTGCCATTAACAGTGGTCTTTTTACCAGCTTTTATATTTTTTCAACTTTTAGCCACGCTTGGAATTAGTCTTTTCTTAGCGGCTATCTGTACTTATTTAAGAGACCTTATTCAGGTGTTTAATTTATTATTTCAGGTGTGGTTTTATGCCACTCCGATTGTTTATCCTATCTATATGATTCCTAAGAAACTACAGCCTTTTGTTATGATGAATCCTTTAACGGGATTGATAGAGCTCTATCGGGATGTAATTTTAAAGGGCAAACTTTCTTTTGCCCCTTATAAGATATGGAGTATAATTTTTGTCTGCCTTGTATTATGGTTAGGTGTTACAATTTTTAAAAGGCTTAAGCCTGGCTTTGCCGATGTGTTATGACAGTTTGCTTATTAAATGTTTTGCTGGATAAATGTTATGCTGGTATTTTTACTTAAACATCCACAGACAGAGGTCTTTGAGTTAGACTTTGGGTTTGACTTTTGTCAAAAATGGACAGAAGAATTTTGGCAATGTAAGATCAACTACATTTCAGAAGAGACTAGGATAGGAGAATTAAAAGATAGAGAAGATGTTTTGTTTTTTATGTTAGACCCGTTATGCGTGCCCAGTCCAAGGGCGAATTTTCTTTTAAAGGCAGCCCTGGACACGGGATATGATCTGGCTGTGCCGGTAAGTAACGAAAGTATATATGATTTACAAAAGGCAAAAGTGCCATATATTTATCATAATTTAAGCACATTTTGTGAAGTGGCAGACATAATGAGTACTGACGCAGAGATTATCCCTACGGATAAAATAGACCCATTTTTGTTTGCTGTAAAAAGCAAGGTCTTAAAAGAAGATATAAGAATCAAAGATATTCCCCAATTACCCCTTAAAAAGGGCGTTGTGAAAGCGGCCTTTGTGCATCGGTTTGGAGATGTATTTAGCGCACCGCGCGATGACTTAATTGCCCTTATCCCAGCAGATGTTAAAAAGATTCTGGACATTGGTTGTGCGGAAGGTGGCTTTGGGAAGAATCTAAAGCAGATAAGACAAGATATTAAGATAACAGGTATTGAATTAAGCCCTTCTTTGGCCAAAAAGGCCAAGGCCTTTTATGATAAGATCATTATAGGCAATGTTGAAACAATAGAGATAGATGAAGAGTTTGATCTTGTTAATTGCGGTGATATAATAGAGCATCTTTATAATCCATGGCAACTTCTAAGGAGGATAAACAGTTGGTTAAAGAAAGGTGGATATTTGATTGGGAGTGTGCCTAATGCAGGACATTGGTCGCTGGTTAGAGATTTATTAGAAGGGCGGTTTGAGTATATTCCCATCGGCCTTCTATGTATAGGGCATATAAGATTTTTTACAGAAGACAGCCTTAAAGAAATGTTAAAAGAAGCAGGTTTTGATATTGAAATATGGCTTAAACAAAAGTTTCCGCCTTCACCCCAAGGAAAAGCATTTTTAGAAAAGATTAAACAATGCCAATTAGGTAATTTGGAGTCTTTGACCACATTTTCATTCCAATTTAGGGCAAGAAAGGTTGAAACAAGTTAAAGAAGCCTTAAATAAGGCTGTATCTATACTTTATGCAAATTTAAAGACCCAAGACTTGCCTATAGACAATAGGCAATTTTATAAGGTGTGGTATGAGCACTATTTAAAAATCTTACAACTTGTTCATTATCCATCACACAACAGACATGACTCATCGCTTAGCATATTAGAAATTGGGCTAGGGTATGGCATTATCAGTTTGGCATTAAATTTTAGAGGGTGTAAGGTAATTGCTACTGAACATCCCAGTAGAGAATACATAAATAAGGATTTTTTAAATGTTTTTTTAGAAAAAGGCATTAAAATTATTTTACATGATTTGAATAAAGGTTTACCTTTTCAGAGCTCTTCCTTTGATATAATCTTTTTTTGTGATGTGATAGAACATTTATATCCTTGGAATGTTCCTTTTGTTCTCAAAGAGATAAAAAGATGCCTTAAAAAGGATGGGCAATTAATTCTCTCTACTCCTAACCTTTGCCGTTTTTCTAATATCCCCCGTTTTTTGACTGGACGCAGAATAAATCCCCCGCTTATTCCTCAAAAATTTGGAGAAACTTTTGACCATATAAGGGAGTTTTCTTTTAAGGAACTTAAAGATATCCTGCAAGGGGTAGGTTTTAAAATAAAAATAATCAAGTTCGGTCTTATTCCTTTTTTTGATTTAACACAGGATGAAAAAATAAAAAAACTTAATTATTTTATTAGTAAACTGCTTTTCCCAATATGTCCATGCTACGGAGATGAAATTTATATAAGAGGGATTAAGCCATGATTTATCCAGAGCAAATAATATTAGAGGTGACCAATCACTGTAATATTAGATGCCGTTACTGCCATTTCCATGGAGAAGGAGCGAAAAGAAAAAGACCATTAGGTTTTATCAAAGAAGGACTTTGGAAAAAAGTCATAGAAGAGATTGGTCATTGGCCAAGACAGGTTACCCTTATGACCCATGGTGCAGGTGAACCTTTGTTATATAAAAAGTTACCTGAACTTTTATCTTTTGCTAAACAATACGACAATATTTATTTGGGTTTTATGAGCAATGCCATGCTTTTTGATAATGATTGGACACAACGGACGCTAGACCTAGGTCTTGATTGGTTAGCCTTTAGCGTGGATGGAACAGACCCTGAAAAACATGCCTATTACCGCCGGGGAACAGATTTAAAGCTAATAGAAAACCATATTTTGCATTTAATAGAAGAAAAAGAAAAAAGAGGATCATCCAAACCTTATATTATGTTAAATATGGTTGTTTATCCGGGGATGGAAGACGAGAAAGAACGGTTTGTCAAAAAATGGATTGGCCTTGTAGATAGGGTAATGCTTTCTCAATTTAGACCGGTAGGAAGTAGAAGATTGTGGGAAGGAAAGGCGCCTGTAGATTTTCAGCCATGTCCTTATGTATTTCGTCAATGTGTCATTAGTTTTGATGGGAAGATAGGTCTTTGTTGTGAGGACATTAATTTGGATGTAGAAATTGGAGATGTTTATAAGGAAGATATTTTGCACATTTTTAATAACGCTAAAATAAATCAAATAAGAGAACTGCACAAACAAGGCAAATTGCAAGAGATTTCTTTGTGTGCCACATGCCATATTTGGGCAGCAGGTATAACGGTAGAAAAAAGGGATTTAGGTGAGATAATCTATGAAAGAACCCCTGCCTTTGAAGCCTATGCACGCAAAAGATGAGATTGTCGTTTGTTTAAAGCATGTAAATAAGTATTATCCCATCTATAAAAGTCCTAAGGATAGACTGAAAGAGCTAATCTTAAGAAGGGAATATCATAAAAAATTCTGGGCACTTAAAGACATTAATCTAGAAGTAAAAAAGGGTGAAACGCTTGGCATTATTGGTGAAAACGGAGCAGGTAAAAGCACTTTGTTAAAGATTATCTCGCGCACATTAACCCCTTCTTCAGGAAAGGTTATTATTAAAGGACGAGTATCGCCTATATTAGAATTAGGTATGGGGTTTCATCCTGAATTTAGCGGTCGCGAAAATATTTATCTCTCTGCTACCTTATTAGGGTTGTCTCCGCAGGAAATAGAGGGGAAAATAGATGCTATTATTGCCTTCTCCGAGCTAGGAGAGTTCATAGACCAGCCTGTTAAAACTTATTCTTCAGGCATGTATGTGCGCCTGGCCTTTTCTATTGCTACTGCTGTAGATCCCGATATCTTGGTCATAGACGAGGCCCTTTCGGTAGGAGATGCCTATTTTCAGAAAAAAAGCTTAAATAAGATTCTGGAGTTTAAAGACAAAGGCAAAACTATCATCTTTTGTTCGCACAATACTTATCATATCACTCATGTCTGTACACGGGCTGTTTGGATAGATCATGGGAGAATCGTAAAAAATGGCAATGTGTTTGAAGTAGTAGCAGAGTATGAAGAACAATGTAGAAAAAAAGAAAGACAAGGTAAAAAAGAGAATCCAATAAACATACATACACCATATGTCAGATTAAAAGCTTTACACATGAATAAAACCCTTTTTCAAAAAGGAGAACCGCTTATACTGACCTATGTCATTGACAACCCGAAAAAAATGCCCTTTCATCTATCCTTTGCTATCGCAAAAGAAGATGGAGTCCTATGTTGTGGGACATCTACCTATCATGACAATATACCACCTTTGCACAAGGAAAAGGGAGAAGTAAGGCTTATTATCAACAAACAACCCTTTCTGCATGGTAACTATCAGATTGTAGGGGCGATTATGGATGAAACCGCCACCTTAACTTATGATGCCAAATGGATAAATTTTAGGGTTGAAAAGGCAGAAGAGGAAATAGGTCTATTTTACATGGAGCATGTATGGGGACTTTAAATGCTATTCCGCCGATAATATATATTCTTGAGGCAACCTCTATTTGTGGCGGGGTAAAAGTGGTTTTTGAACAAGCAAGAGAGCTGAAAAAAAGAGGATTAGACATAAAAATTGCCTCTAAAGGCCCATATCCTGCCTGGTTAGACTTTTCTGTTCCCTTTAAACAGGTTTCCTGTATAGAGGAAATCTTTAAAGAAAATGCGATTTTCATTCTTACTTTCTTTAACCATATCCTTAAAGCTAAAGCATGGGGAGTTTTAGATAGATGTATTCACCTTTGTCAGGGTTATGAAGGTGATTATGAAGAGGCCAGGCCATTTCTCAAAAAAATAGAAGAGGCTTACAAAATCCCTGTACTAAGGGTCACGGTTTCGCCTAGACTGGCAAGGTATCTTCACTTAAAATTTGGCATCAATGTCTTAAGTGTGGGACAAGCAATAGATCATAGTGTATTTTATCCAGAAAAACATCCACACTTCTCACCGCCTTTTAAAATTCTTATCATGGGCAGTTTTACTAATTCTGTAAAGAGATTAAAAGATGCCTTAGCCGCCGCAACGCTAGTCAAAAACAAATTACCTGTCAGACTAATAAGAATCTCCCTTAGTGAGACAAAAAAAGAAGAAATGCGTTTGTATCCTATAGATGAATATTACCAATATCTCAAACCGCAGCAAGTGGCAGACATAATGAGAAGCGCACACGCACTCATCATGTCTTCTGGACCTGGCGAGGGTTTTGGTCTACCTGTGATAGAAGCAATGGCGTGTGGACTTCCTGTTATCATGACAGATATAGATAGTTTTAGGGAGATAACTGCTAACAAATATCCTATCTCATTAGCACCTGTAGGTGATATAAACACTATGGCTTCCTTTCTAGAAAAGCTACTTACCGATGCAAATCTTTTTTTTAATGCAAGAAAATCAGGTATAGAAATAGCAAGCGCCTATACCTATAACAGAGTAGGAGAAAAACTTATCAATTTGCTTAGACACAAATGTAGAAGTCAAAACAGCTTTCTGTCTTGACATAAAATTGTCTTGCTATTAAAAAATCAAACTGTCATGTCAGTCAACTGTCCTGTTTGCCGGCATAAAAGCAAATTATTTTTCTCCAAAGGACAATATTATATTTATCGTTGCTTACATTGTGGTTTGGGTTTTATTAAGCCAATGCCTTCTTTTGAAGAAGTAAAGAAGGTATACTGTTCTTATTTCCATAGTCATTCAGAATTTGGTTATCAAGTTTATTCAGCTTTAGAGCAAGGTCTAAAAAAACAATATTGTTTTATTTTAAGTCAGATTAAAAAATTTTTTCCAAAAAAGAAATTCAAACATGTCTTAGATATTGGGTGCGCTTATGGATATTTCTTAGATGTAGTTGCGCAAAGATGGCATATAGAGAGCTTAACAGGTGTAGATATTTCAAAAGAAGTTGGGAAAACGGTTAAGGAGAAAGGATACGGCTTTATTTCAGGTCCTATAGAAAAAGTACCGTTGCCAACTAAATACGATTTTATTTTTTTAGGAGATAGTTTTGAACATTTTTACCATCCAGAAAAGGTAGTAGAAAGGCTTTCCCAAGTGCTTTTAAATAAAGGAGTAATAGTGATAACTACTATTAATTTTAACTCTTTTATAGCTCGGTTCTTTAAAGAGAAATGGCGTTTGATGACGCCGCCTGAACATTTATTCTTTTGGACACCAAAGGCTATAAAAATTCTTTTTGCTAGATATGGGTTTAAAGTGCGATGCCAAAAGTATTGGCTCTTTTATTCGAAAAGCTATGTGTATCAACGATTTCAGGACCAATTCGGTTTCAAACCTTATTTCCTTAAACTTTCCCCTTTTGATCTAGTGCCCATTTACAGCTTTGACACCTTTTTAGCAATCGCTTGGCGTGATGAATGATAAAGAGATAATTTCAATAGTCATTCCAGTATATAATGAGGCACACATTGTAAAACAATGTATAATGGAAGTTATCTCTGGGGTAGAGAAAAAGATTCCCTGTTATGAGATAATTTTGATAGACGATGGCTCAAAAGATAAAACTTGGCAGGAAATAAAAAGGTTGAAACAAAAGCTACCTTGCATAAAAGCCATTAGGTTTACGCGCAATTTTGGGAAGGAAGCAGCTATTGTGGCGGGATTAAAAAAAAGTAAGGGTAGGGCAGTTATTGTCATGGATGCTGATCTGCAACATCCCCCCAGTTTGATCCCTGAAATGGTAAAGATATGGCAGACTACAGGTATCCCTGTAATTGAGGCCGTAAAAAGACAAAGACAGGCAGAAAATCAAATTAAAAGGTTTTTTACATGTGTTTTTTATAAAGTTTTTAATGCTCTTACAGGTATAAATCTTAACAATTATACTGATTTTAAACTATTAGACCGCAAGGTGGTAAATACCTATTTATGTATGCCGGAGAGATTTCGGTTTTTTAGGGGTTTAATTAAATGGGTTGGTTATAAATATGCTGTTATTTACTTTAGTCCACCTCCAAGAAAATCTGGACATTCCAAATGGAGCTTTAAAAAACTATTAAACTTTGCTTGGCAATCTATTGTGGCTTTTAGCTCCATTCCTTTACGGATTATCGCTTTTTTAGGCGTTTTTATTTTGCTAATAGCGGGGTTTATTAGTTTAAGAACTATTTATCTTAAACTAACTGGAAAGGCCATCGCTGGTTTTACGACAGTAATTTTACTTCAGTTAATCATTGGCAGTAGTCTTATGATTGCTCTAGGTATCATTGGAGAATATCTTGCCAAAATTTATGAAGAAACCAAAAAGCGCCCTTTGTATATAGTGGAGGAAGAGCTTGAATAAAATCTTAGAGCGAAAAAAAACGCATTTTACCTTTTCTATTACACATCACGGCTCATCTATTGCTCATTACGTAGTTATTACACTTCCTATTATACTTTTATGGCTCCTTTATGGCGTTGTAATTCAGTATGGCTGGTGGACAGGCGATGATACAGCTATTTTGTATTCCACAGTCAAAAATGGGATTTTGAAACACTTCTATTATCCTCAAATTTGGAGGACACTTTCAGCTACTAATTTAACCCCGTGGGTAAATTTGTCTTTTGGCCTAGATTGGCATCTTTTTGGTTTCCATGCGAAAGGGTTTTACATTCATCAGTTAATATCCTTTTCTTTTGTCCTTATTTTTTGTTATTTGGCTATTAGTGAGTTTTTACCACCAGTGCTAACTCTTGTTGTCCTTATTCTTTTTATAACTAGCAGACCAGCAGCCTGCTTTGCCGGATTTCTGTGGGTCAGACATTATTTAGAAGGATTAGGTTTAGCAGCGCTATCTTTTTGGCTATTCATAAAATCTGTTAAAACAAAGAAGATTTGGATTAGCATTTTAGGATCCTTTTTCTATTGCTTAGCTATGACTGCTAAAGAACTCTATGTGCCTTTAGTGGTATTACTGCTATTTCTCCCTTTTAAAACCACTGGCCAGAAAAGAGACTATAATCGGTTTCAATTGATAATACCTTATATAATAAGCGCTGTTATCTATGTTATTTGGCGGCTTTATATGTTAGGCTTACACAGTGCTTTAGCTGCTGATATACCTGAGACCGCTTTCTGTTTTAAATCTATCTTTAAGGCATTAAAGGTGTCTTTATTAGGGTTTAGTCATGCTATGGATTGGGCACCTTATGAAACAGGAGTACTTGCAATTCTTCTGTTAGGATTAGGCATAAGATATTTTAAACAATATCCCCAAAAACTACCATTTTTTATCCTCTGGATGGTGTTAATTATCACTCCTCTCCTCCCTGTAGTCAATTTTTTACGAGGTAACCCCGTTTCTCTTGACAATCTGAGAATCCTTATTGTATGTGTTATGAGTTTTTATATCGTTTGGGGGGTTATCCTTAAAGAAATATTGTCTTTACAAAAAGGTACATTGATAGCTTCTATTGTCTTTTGTTTTCTTATAAGTGTAAATATTCATAGTTTAATGGCCTGTAATTATCGGCGTCAGGTCATAGATGTATATAAGGCACATAAAATTACAGGAAGCTTTATATTGTCAAATAAAAAAGAATCTATTTTGGTAAACTTACCAACAAGTAGCTGGTTTTATGTCTTTCTAAAAAAATTAGCAGTTATAACCAACCAAATTTCTAAAGAAGAATCAACACCGAAGATATGTGGAGATATATGTCTATGTTTAAAATATATTAACTCTCAAACAAAGCAAGATATAACTTGGTGGGAATACAAAGAAGGAAAAATTGTACCTATAGATATAAATAAGGTAAAAACATGTATAATTTACGAAAATAAACCTTTATGGGTGAGAATAACTTATAAAAATGGCATTATAAAATGGGAACTAGGACCTTATGATAAGGGAAGTTACTTTTTTCTTGGTTCTCAACAGAATTTACCTACGCAAGCGTATGGGTTACCAGCTAGGGGCATAGCACATGTTTTCCTTAAACAGTCTTTATATTTTTGGGTACGTTATGATTCTCCTGAAGGCTGGCGAACGTATTCTTCTTTCTTGCACCTTAAGCCAATAAATGGTCAGGCAAGAATATACTGGCAAAGAAGGCAGCACTAGTGTTTGATCAATCCCCTGTTTTCTAAAGCTGTGGTTTTATGGACGAATGGTAAAACCAATTTCTAATTTTACGGCACAACAGCCCATATTCCTCCATAGAATGGAATATACCCAAGAAGTTGAAAACCTGGCGTTTGATTAGGCTGAAGTAAGGTAAGTTGCATAAATAATGTCTTAGCGAACGTTTTATCAAAAAAGTAGGCGTTTTTGCCATCTGCCTTTAAGAACAAATTAAATTGCGTGTCGTGGTAAAAACTCTTTTTGTGAATAGACAATTGACCATTACGATATTCGGTAAAATAAAGATTTTTTATAGGAATGGAACGATATCCTGCCTTAATCACTCCTTTAGTTTCATCTACATAAAAGCTGCCTGGTTTTAAGATGTAGGCCCTTGGATGGAAACCTTCTTTTTTTTCAAAACTCCAGCTACCAAAGTAATACCACCAATAACTAAGCGCATATAAACGGAGAGGACAATATATATACACAGGTGCCTTTGGAAAAAGATAGGTGCTCATTTCGTTTTTTTCTAGAAAGGGATAAGTCTTTGTTAATGCCTTTAGGTCTGTGCTAGAGAATACTGTCTTGAGGAACTTTACTGTTTTTGCGTAGTTGTGAAAATGGCTATCTATCTTATAAAAACCGTTTAATCCATGCGCTGCAAAAAAACGCATCCAGTTTTGGGCAAGTGTAGGATTCTCAATAGTTAAAGGAAAGGCCGTGATAAATGTTCTCAAAGCGTCTTGACTGCCTCCGTCTATAATCGTTGGTTGTCTAGTATAGTATTGGATTAAATATCCATAGTCCCACCACGTCCAAACAACTGCAGGACGAGGGGAGGGGGGAATGTGTTCTATCAAACTGACTTCATAAGCAGTTACCTTGGGCAGGATAGTAACACTTATGCTTTTTCGCGCATTTAAAAAGACAATTCCGCTAATAAGGCAGATAAAAACGAGATTAACCATAAGAGAGGGCATTTGAGGAAATTTCTGCCGAAACCACTTATAAATGAACGAAAAAAAGAAGCCCACTCCTAAGGCATAAAGAGGAATGAAATAAATAAGAAACCGTTTTGCATAAAAAACAAGTAAGGACAGGCCTATAGGTACAATAAGAAAGAGAAAATCACGCCAGTTATACCGTAGTAAAAGAACAATCCCTGCAAGGAAAAGGCCAAAAAGTAGGGCGTGTCCACATACTTTTTGAAACACAAAATTCCAAGAAGGGGGATAAAGTTCGCTAATTGAGGCAGAAACACTGGGTAGTTGGTTATTTTTTTCTTTTGCAATAAAGGCTAAAAAGCCACTAGCGTTTTGAAAAAACCGATTCAAAGGCGAAGGTAATATGCTTCCCAAATTGAAGACAGTTACTATTAAGCAAAACATGCCCAGGCCTAAAAGGCCATACTTTAACCATCTTTCTATTTTAGAAGAGGGATAAAGAAAGACACTTAAGGCATAAGGAACAAAAAGTAAAAAGGGAATTAAATATTTTCCTGGCATCCACCACCAATAAAAACAAAGGCCAAAGACTAGAGAAAGAATGGCAAACAAAACGCGTTTAGATATCTTTGTCTCAGTAACAAATTTATACACCCAGAAGCTGATTGTATAGACAAAAAAGGGTATCAAACTATCGGTATCAAAACGACCTAAACAAGTGCGCTCATACCAGTAGAATGAGCTCATACCTAAAGCAGCCGCTACAAAGAAAGTCAAATTGCCTCCTAAACACTCTCCCCATAAAAGATAGGGAACAATCATTAAAAGACTTAGTATACAGGGAAGAAAAAAGGCCATTTTTTCTAAAGGTAAGTGCATAAGGTGTTTAAGCCCGGTAGTTAAAACGACCAAAAGCGGAATAGGGTAGGGCCGCTTGCCTATGGGACTGAGTTTATCTTGAGGGGTATATCTATGGGAGAGAAGATCGCTGCTTAGCCTTAGGTAATAATAGGCATCCATGGTCGTCATAAGCGGTTGCCCTTTATAAAAGAAATACTGATGGTACGTCTTCCAGCCTTTTTCCAGGTGACACAGACGCACGCATAAAGAGAAAATGACCAGAATAAAAATTAAAAACAGTTTATTTTGGATAATCTTTCTCACTTACTCAGCCTCCGTTGACTTTAGTGAAGGTGTAATGACCCCCCTCCGGGGTGGACATATTTTAGCCCATTTTAAGGTAGAGGTCATTAAGCGGCCTCCTGGTAATAATTTTGATAAAACTTCTGTTCAAATTCAAGTGGGCTTAAATAGCCCAAGGCCGAATGCACATATTCACGATTATATTTTTCAATCCATCTTCCTATTACCTCCCTTGCTTCTCTTAAACTTGTAAACTCATGTAACCAAACCACCTCCTCTTTAATCGTTCTCATCATCCGTTCTGTTTCTGCATTCCCTTTAGGATTGTCATAACTTGTAAATATCTGCTCGATTCCTAAAATGGCCATCCTTCCCATAAATGACCTTGAAGTTGGTTGTGAACCATTGTCACTAATAAGGCTCAGGCCCTTCCCCCTAACTCCATCTGGAAATTTCTTGTTGACCCCCATCTCTAACGCTCTAAGCCAATCTTCTGACCTACTCCTTAAAGAAATGTCTGTCCTGCCCCCCATGGGGGCAGGACATGCTATTTTCTTCTTATAGCACTTTTGTTCTTTTAAACAAGCCGTCTCATTACAGGAAAAGGCCTTATAAGATTTTAGAGCCCCTAAGGCTAACAAAATTGTTTGGGACAAAGATATACTCTGGTTAAGTAAAACCTTGCAAGTTTGATAAAATAGATTATCATTTGGGCAGATATTAAAGTTTCCTAAAAAGGGGGTTTTTATGCGTAAAAAAGAAGTAAAAAAACAGGTAAAAGGTTTTACTTTAATTGAATTGATGATTGTTATGGTTATTATCGGCCTTCTAGCGGCCTTGGTTGCACCTAGGTTGTTGAATAAAGTAGGACAGTCTAAGGTAAAGGCCGCTAAGGCTCAGATAGAGATGTTTTCTACTGCCTTAGACGCCTTTAAATTGGATACAGGTAGATATCCTACTACCGAAGAGGGCTTAGAGGCGCTTATCAAAAATCCCGGCATTAACGGTTGGGATGGCCCTTATCTGAAGAAAAAAAAGATACCAAAAGACCCCTGGGGACATGATTATATCTATAAGTGCCCAGGAGACCACGACGAGTATGACATTATCTCCTATGGGGCAGATGGGCAACCAGGAGGTGAAGGAGAAAATGCGGATATTGGGAGTTGGGATTAGTTACTGATTTAATTTTGTTAAAATATGGACAAAAATGAAGCTTGCTTACAAGTTAAAAGTTTTTGCTAATAAAGGGAAGTTAGAAATAGTTGATAATCTCTCCCAGATTTGGAAAGAATGAGTGAATTATTATATTGATTTTTACTGGAAGTTACCTGATTGGGAATTAAAATCTCAAAAACCACCTAAAGAATTTTGTGGTATAGGTAATAAAATAGAACAACTTGCTTCAGATAAAGCTTGGCAAATAGTAAAGTCAGTGAGAAAAAATAAATCTAAAAGAAAAAGCAAACCAGTATTTAAAAAAGATGAACTTGAATTCACTGATAGTCTTTTCTCTTTTTGTGATTTCACCACAAAAGAATTTGATGTGTGGATAAAATGCTATTCTGACATTTCGCATAAAAGAATTTTAATCCCACTTAAAAAACATAGAAGATTAAATTATTGGTTAAATAAAGGAGCGGTATTTAGTAAAGCCATAAAATTTAAGAAAATAAAAAAGAATTGGTATGTTATTGTTTATTTAAATTATCAACCACCTAAAAGACAAGAGAATCAGCTAGTTATTGGCTTTGATGTTGATTACACAAATGGAGTAGTTGATAGCACAGGTAGGATTTGGTTTGGTAAAGAGTGGGAAGATTTAAGAAAAAGAACAAAATGGAGAAGTTACAAAAACGGTGTTAATCCTTTAAAGCAATTACTCAATAGGGTTGCTAAAGAGGTTGTAAATACTTATCAATGCAATTATGCCTTTGAAAAATTAGAATTTAAAGGAAAGAAAGGAAGAAGTAGAAAGTTTAGGAGAGCTTATAAAAACTTGCCTTACAATCATTTACCAAAGAGGGTGAAGACTCTTGCATATCTGGAAGGTTCCCAGAATGTAAACGTTTCTCCTCAATATTTATCTCAAACTTGCCCTGTTTGTTTGTATAGAGATAAAAAGAACAGACAAGGGGATTGGTTTAAATGCAGAAAGTGTGGATTTGCATATCATGTTGATGTGGTTGGGGCTGTTAATGTGTCATTGAGGGCAGGGTTGAGATATGGATTTCAGCCTGTGGTGGTTCAGGCTGTAGCCGAAGAGTGGAGGAGACAAGCCATTCAGCCACCATTAGAATGCCTTGTCGTTTGCACTCCATCCCAGAGTAGGCAGGGTGTTGATGTCTGCACCCTTAAATATCTCTTGGGATCAATGTCTATGAAAGGGGGAACAGTTGGGAATGAACCTTGCGTTTGTGGATGCTGAGAATAGTAATTGTTTCCGTTGGGTTGTTTTTAATAAAAAGTCTGAAAAAATTGAGACAGGTGAGTTTGCCGGGGATGGAAGTTTAAAGACAAAGATTAAAATTGATGGTATTTTTTTAGGAGTTCCACGGCACTTATTTGTAGCTAAAGAAATAGAGCTACCCTCTCTTTCTTATGAAAATGTAAAAGAGGCCTTATCTTATAGGATACCCAAGCTTTTTTATTTTATCCAAAATCCATTTTTTGTCTTCTTTGCTCTAAGAGATGATTTTTCTAAAGTGCTTGCATTTGTCTGTGAAAAAAAAGAAATAGATGCCTTAATTTCCAGAGTAGAAAACACTTTCCAAAGTAAAGTAGTGGCTGTATTTTTCTCAGCTATGGCGATGGCAGACTTTTTGCGCACGCAATATGACAGCTTTGTCTTGAAGTTGCCCCGTAAGGGAGGATTTGAGGCAGTAGTTGTGACCGCAGGCAGATTAAAAAGTTACTTTTTTATAGAACCAGACAGTCCTTTGCCCCAACATCAGCTTTTTTCAGAAATTAAGCAAAGATTTGTGTGGTATGGGGAAGAGGGGGCTTTAGACCCCCAAGAGACAGCGGTAGATGTATCTTCAGAGTTTCTTTCTCACATGTATACCACCCTTAAAAAGGGTTTAGACCCACAGGCCCTGCTTTTTAATTTTTCCCCAGAAAGGATAAGATTTCTCAAAGAAGAAGGCATAACTCATCGCTTAATTGTTTATCTTTTTATAGCTTCGTGTGTTTTTCTCGCTGTTTCGCCTCTGTTTAGGTTGACCAAAGAGGTAAATTATTTAGAGAGAAAAACTACCAAACTAGCGCCTGAAGTGAAAAGGTTAAAAATCCTAGGAGAAGGAATAGATAAAAAAAAGCAAAAAATGCAAATGGTTTTAAGACATTTTAAGTTAAATAAACTTGATGTCCTTGCCCAGGTTTCCCAGTCTTTACCAAAAGATGTAGATATTAAATATATTCGGGTGTATAAAAATACCTTAAGGCTTATGGGTTATGCCCCAAAGGCAGCTGATGTATTAACGGCTTTAAGTAAAATTAAAATTCTTAAACAAATAAAATTTAGCGGTCCCATTATTAAGGGTAGGGGAGATAAGGCCAATTTTGAAAGATTTACCATAGAGGCAAAACTTGCTCAAAACAATTAGCAAAAAGCCATTACTTAAAATACTGGTTATTTTTGTTGTTTGTATGGCTTCAGGGTGGGGATACATTTATCTTTTCTCCATCCAAAAGGAGCGCAAAAAAGTCTTAGAAGAGAAATTGTATTCTTATGCCCGTTCTCTTTGTAAAAAGAACAGCATTTTAAAAGAAAAACAACAGATTGATGCCTTGTATGCCAAGGTTCAATACCTTTTTTTAAAAGCAAAGTCTGAATCCGATGCCTCTGTGCAACTGCAAGAAATTGTTTCTTCCCTTGCCGAACAAAGCGGAATTTCAATAGATAGACTAGAGGTGCCAAGGGTATATAAAGAAGAGAATAATGAGCAATTTATTAAAATGAGGGTTTATTTTTCTGCCCAGCCTTCTAAAATATTGGAGTTTTTTTATAATTTAGAAACTACAAAGGATCCCCGTTTAATTGTAGATGAGTTTGAGTTAAGAAAAGTAAAAAGTTGGGTTAGAAGAAGCAAAAAGGTCCAAATAAAAGGCTATGTGTGTGTAAAGGCATTATTAAAAATAGAAGGAGAATAATCTATAATGAAAAAATGGTTGGATCTTGCTTTGTTATGCTTATCAATTGTATTTATCTTTTTGGGTGTTTCTGAGTGTAAAAAGAGCCCTATGCAGGTAGATGTTAAATGTAATCCTTCTAACACCTCAATGCATTTTACCCCCTTTTCTTTTCCGCCTGCGTTAAAGGGTTTTTCTTACTATAAATCTGCTATTATAGGGAAATTGTTACCGCAAGAAGATATAAACAGTGAAAAAAGTAAAAGTACAGACCAAAATTACAACTTTCTTCTTATGGGGACCATCCAGATAGGAGATAAAAAGGGAGCTGTTTTTTATCTTAAAAAAGAACGTAAATGTCAGCCTTATAAATTGGGAGATGAAATAGACGGTTGGAAAATAGCAGATATTCAGGGAGGAAAGGTTATTTTAGAAAGCGGGGAGAGAAAAGAGGAGGTTAGGATTACCAACGAAAAAGTAAGTTGCAGTCGGGTCCGAATAACATCTTCAGGCATACACCAAGGACAAATTCCAAAGGCGGTAGTTTTGTCAGGTCCGATCCATAAAGCTGAAAATAGAAATGGTGTAAGGTCTAGTGTAAGGAGGACATCTAAAGGATCTTTAAAAACTCCGACAATACCTCCAAAAAAGATTGAAAAACAACAAAAAACCAACTCCCAAAATACCCCTCCTCCACATCCGGTCAAAAATCCTTTTTTAGAAATCTTAAAAAAGATGCGAGAAAAGCAGTCGTTTAGACACAATGCTCCGGTTGAAAATCCATTTTTAAAACTTTTAAACAAACATTAATCTAAGGGGAGGAAACCAATGAGGATTTTCTTAATATATCTTTTGCTATGTATATTTACAGCCTGTAATGCTTTTAAGCCTTCCAACAAAACCCCGGAGTTTTTAAATCCCACTTTTATTCCTCCTAAGGGACAAATTAACACATCTAAACAAGTTTCTATTTCTCAAGAAATAAAATCATCTGTCCACACAAAGGGAAAAGGCACAAAGCTGATATGGTCTCAAAAAAGCTCTCCTTCTTCAGTTCCTTCCAGTTCTAAAAGAAAATCAAAAGGTAAAAAGCTAAAAGTAGAGTTAGAGTACAACGAAACAGATGTCGCCTCAGTTGTTAAACAAATTTTAGGAGATATCCTTAATGTCAATTATACCATCCACCCTCAAGTTAAAGGAATTATCAATCTTAAAATTTCTGGCAATTATACAAAAGAGGCGCTAATTGATGTTCTTAAAGAGAGCCTCAATCTCCTGGGGATAACTCTCTTAAAAAAGGGAGATATTTATGAAATTGTCCCCGCGCCAAATGGATTGAAATATACAGTAGGAAGTAAAGCTGTATCTGTATACACCTATTTTCCTAAATTCATCTCTCCCAGAGAAGCACAAATGGTTTTGGTCAATTTTATAAGCCCTAACGGAAAGGTGTTTATCAATGAAAGCAAGAATTATATCCTAATAGTGGACCGTTCGGAAAACATCAATACCTTGGCTAATCTTATACGCACGATTGATGTAGATATCTTAAAAAATAAAGAAATAAGGATTTTTAAACTTGCCTATGCCGAAGTCAAAGAAGTGGCTAAAGAATTAAATAATTTTTTACAGGAAATGGGCATTTCCAGCAAAGAAGGTAAGTATTTCATTCTTCCTATAGAACGGCTAAATTACCTTATCCTTGTAAGCTCTTCACCAGAGATAATGCAGCAAATGGAATCAATTGTTAAACTTTTAGATGTCGCCGAAAAAGATGCAAGAAAAAAAGTGTATATTTACAAAGTTCAATATGTCAAAGCCAAGGACCTAGCTGATACCTTGATCGCCTTTTTTAGTGGAAAGAAAAAAATAGAAGTAAAAGAAAAAAAAGGCACGCAGGCAAAAAAGATTGCCTCTTCTCTGTTAACGACTGAGGTTACCATTATTCCTGATGAAACGACCAACTATCTTTTAATAGAGGCTACCCCTGATGACTATGCCAAGATGATGCGCTTGATAGAAACCCTAGATGCCATGCCTAGGCAAGTACTTATAGACGTGTTAATTGCCGAAATATCTTTAAATAAAGACTTTGAATATGGGGTTGAATGGTGGTTAAAACAGCATGCAAGTAAATATACACTTTCAACAGGGATTCAATATGGTTTAGCTGGAAACCAAAGCAATCTTTTTGGTTTTACTTATTATGGTATTAATCCTGATCACTTTTGGAATTTTCTTTATTTTCTGGCCACTAAATCAAGACTTCAAGTGCTTTCTTCTCCCCATATCACGGTCAGAGATAACGAGACGGCGAGTATTAATGTGGGTGAAGAAGTGCCTATTGCAACCGGAGAAACAATAGGAACTGTTCAAACACAGGGAAGTTCAGCTATTGAAAGGCGCATCCAATATAAAACCACAGGCGTCATTTTAGAAGTTACACCTCATATCAGTGAAGATGGCTTTGTCAGCCTTGAAGTATCCCAAGAAGTAAGCAATGCGCAGCAAAACACAGTTTCAGGCATAGACTCGCCCATTATCACTACCCGCAAGACAAAAACCACTCTTATGGTGCAAGATGGACACGCAATAGTTATTGGTGGTATTATTGAACACGAAAAAAACACCGTACACAAAAGTTTACCCTTGTTAGGAGACATACCCTTTTTAGGTAAACTTTTTTCCTATGATTTAACCACCGAAAAAAGCACAGAGCTTATTATTATGCTTACGCCCCATGTCTTACGCACGCCAGAGGATGCCGATATCATCACCAATTTCTTTAAAAAGAAACTCCAGACCCTTAGGAAAAGTGGCTTAATACAGGGTAAATAACGGTAGTGAGAAGTAAAGGGTTTACACTTTTAGAGCTTCTAATTGTTCTTATCCTTATTAGTCTTTCGCTAGCGGTTGTGATTCCACGCTTAGGGGCAGGCAGTGATCAAAGGAGGGTAAAATCTAATGCCAGGAAATTGACCGCCTTTTTGAGACTAGCGCGTTATAAGGCCATATTTAGGCAGCAAAAAATAAAAATCACCATAAATGAAGAAAAAAGGACTTTTTCCTTTAATATCGGCAAAGAAAAAGAAAGATTTAAAATAGGAGACCAAAAGATTAAAGTTAAATTAGAAAAGCCCGAAGGAAAGAGTATTTACTTTTATCCTAATGGTACAGGAACACCGTTTGTCATTGTCCTAAAAAGAGGCGATTATCAACTTAAAGTAAAATTTGATACCGTTAAGGGAGAATTTACCCTTGAGCAGGGGAACAATACAGACACCTAAAGGATTTACCCTACTTGAAGCCGTTATTGCTGTATTTTTGCTTGCGCTTATTGCCCTTGTCGGTGCGATGGCCTTAAATATAGGCATTACTACCTATGGAAAACAACAAGAACATATCTCTGATTTTGAGGCCAAGACGATTAACTATTACCGCCTGTTTGAGCAGTTAAAACACTTATGTGCATATAAAGGCCAGGGCGGAAGAAGATATGATTTTTTCAGAGGAGATAGTAAACACCTAGAATTTATTAGCTCTCTTTCCCTTACGCAACCTGGTATACCTGGTTTTTTTCGGGTAGAATACAGCTTTGAAGAAGGTAAGCTATGGATAAGGGAAAAAAGGATTTTAGACACAAGCTATCTTTACAAAGATTGGGGAGCTGAAGAAGAGAAAAAAGAGTTTTTATCAGGGCTTGCATCCCTGTCCTTCCAATATTTTGATGGTAAAGGTTGGCAGGATGTGTGGAGAAAGAGGGAGTTGCCCGAGGCCATTGGCGTAAAAATAGAAAACGAAAAGACAAAGTTTTCTTTTATTGTGCCTGTGATAATAGGTAAAATATTTAATTTTTAACACAATGTCTACACGTACAGGAAGTGCCTTAATTTTTGTCCTTTGGATTGTTGCCATCCTATCTCTTTTGGCCTCAGAGATGGCCTTTAATGCCAGGGTCAATACCCAACTCTATCATGACGAAGCCCAGAAAATAAAGTCATATCCGGCTATTCTTTCTTGTCTCCGAACAGGCATTTCTATAGCCAAATCAGAAGCCGAGTCTGAGGACAAAACCTTAAATGGTAGTACCTTTACCTTTTCTTTAAAAGAGGCCAATTATCAATGTGAGATTACCTTCTATGATGAAGCCGGCAAATATAACTTAAATCAAGTAACCGAAGACCAACTTTTATCTATCATAGAGAGTCTAGGTATTAGCGGTGAGCAAAGGGATATCATCGTTGACTCCATCCTTGACTGGCGTGATCCAGATAATTTACATCGTCTTAACGGTGCTGAAGATGACTACTACGAAAGTTTAGACCCACCATACAAATGCAAAAATGGTTCCTTTAGCTCTGTGTCTGAATTGGCTTTAGTTAGAGGTATCTCCCTAGAAATTTATGAAAAACTTGCCCCTTTATTTACAGTTTATACCCATTCCACTCAGATCAATATTAATAGTGCTCCTTTGGCTGTGCTTCAAAGTCTAGGCTTTTCTGAGGAAACAGCTAAGTTGATTATCCAAGAAAGAGAAAAACAACCTTTCTTAGATATGGCCGACCTAACCGCACGTATACCTGGGATAGATCCATCCTCACTGCGCAACAAAATTACCTTTAAAGATAGCAATATCTATAAAGTAAAGGTCAAGGTAGGGCAGGGAAGCAATATCTCACAAGAAAATTTTATTATAAGAATGAACAACCAAAGCTTTGAAATATTAGATTTGCTATAGTTTCTATTGCCTATTTAGAAAAAGCATGATTTGTCCGTAGGTTATAACGTCTGATAATCAACATTATGTCAAATTTTTAAGATGGGTTGACAAACGTCCCCTTTTCGCCCTAATAGGGAATTTTTATAAAAGGATTTTCCTGCCCCTTCTTTTTTAGAAGGGGCAGGCCCTGTAAAGGCTACGGTAATGGGAACGGAAGAAATGGACAAGTTGGAACTTCAAATGAGTAATAGTAAAGATAATATGGGGAGGTTGAGAGATCTATTTCTCCCAAATGCCCTCCATTTG
>Ga0256842_1000173_pt1 | contig 56076 bp, 44 predicted proteins | sample 4559240metaG_FD_185973 | JGI IMG/M metagenome (GOLD analysis project Ga0256842, IMG submission 185973) | Hydrothermal vent microbial communities from Guaymas Basin, Mexico - 4559-240 | ecosystem: Environmental > Aquatic > Marine > Hydrothermal vents | place: Mexico: Guaymas Basin | collected... | reverse complement strand
TAAGTGGAATTTTGAATTTGATTTAACTAAGTTAATAGAACAACCATTTGATAATGCAATAAATTATATACCTAAATTTAATATTTATAAAATAATGTTAAACGAAAAGAGTTTAAAAGACTTAAAAATGATAGATAATTTATTAAGTAATATTTTAGCAACTGATAATAAAGAAATTAATCAAGAAGATTTAGATGAAATAGTATTAAAAATAAAGCAGATATTATCAGGTTATGACAAAGAAAAAGAATTAATAATGCTTGATAAAATTAATAAATTTGTTAAATTAATATCAAGTGATAGAATAGATATTAAAGAAGCTCTAAAAACTTTAAATAAGGAGGATAAAATGGGTGGAATGATGAAACTAATTAACGAAATTGAAGAAAGAGGAGAACGAAAGGGTATAGAAAAAGGTAAAATAGAAGGTAAAATAGAAGCTAAAATAGAAACAGCAATTGAGATGTTAAAATTAGGTTCAGAACCTATATTTGTGTCAAAAGCTACCGAATTATCCATAGAGAAAATCAAAGAATTACAAAAAGAGTTAAATATAGAAGATAACTAATATTATATTTTAGAGCTTATTTAATAAGAAATGACATTTTTTGTCAAATAAGTGTTGACATTTTTTATCAGTGTTTAATTCTTTGCAAGACTTTAAAGTAAAGGCTTGCAAAATGAGTGAAGATTTATTTATAAAGCTGAACGAACAACGAAAAGCAATTTTAATGCTTGGAGTTCCTAAAAAATAAAATTGACAAATCAGTAAAGTAATACTATAATATAGATTGTTTATTTAATCTTCATTTTGAGAGGGTTTATGAGAATTTATGAAAATTTAATTCCTAAAGTATCTAAGGAATTTATAAAAAAGAGTATTAATAATGGGTATTTAATGATAGATAAGGCTAATTTAAAGGCTGCACAAAATGATGTAGAATCTATTTTTAGAGCATATTTATTAAATTTAAAAGAAATATATAAATTGGCAAAGCAAAGAATAGAAAAGTCAGATGAGCTTGATAGATCTGTTTCTAATAAGATAAGAAAGCAAATTGCCGCAGAAAAAAAGTTTCCTTTAGAAAAATATAATGAAGAATATTTAGTAAAGCAATTGTTGGCAATATTATTTCAATCAGATAACATTGATGACATTATGGTTGATGATAATAAAATTAAAAGAATGTTTTTAGAAACTTGTAATAAATCTTTTATAACAACAGAAGAATTAAACAGAGAAGTTGAGAAAAGAATGTTTTATCTTTCAGAATATTTTCCTAGAATTAAAAAAGGAACAAAAGATTGGAAAGATAAAGAAAGAGAGATAAGAACTAGACTAGAAATTGCAAAAGGTCTAAGAAATCCGGAATATCATGATAGATATAGACAAAACAAAAGATACAATAGAAAGTAATAAAAAGTATACTAAATTAGATTTATTTTTAAATTGGTTTTTAAATACAATTTCACCATTGGAATTTATCTCAATATTATTTTTCTTTTCAGTTCTTTTTTGGATGCTATTTCCTATAAAACCTGTTTCTGAAAATCATTATTCATTTATAACAGGAAGTTTAAAATATTTTTTTATTTATTTTGCAGTTATAATTTCGTACTTTATTTACAGAAATTCAAAAAGTCTTTTTAAAGGCAATGCAGTAAGTAAAACAATAGTTAAAATGATTTTTAAGTTATCTCCTTTTATAACGGGAACTTACATATACGAACATTTAAACTATATTATACCTTCTGTAAATAGCTATAATTTTGATTTTGAATTATACAAAATAGATAGTTTTTTAATAGGAAATGATGCATCTAAAGTACTAGAAAGTTTATGGAGTAATTCTTTTGTTGAATTTATGGCTTTTTTCTATATATTTTATTTTGTTGTTTTATACTTATCTTTTGTAAAAAAATATCTTAGAAGAGACCCTCTTTTTGATTTATTTATCACAGGATTTGGAGTAACCTTTTTAATTGCGTTTTTTTTAAATATTGTATTCCCCTCTTTAGGTCCTAAATTTTTCTTTTCATCTGACTTCTATCATTATGACTTGGTTTCAGGTTTCTTTATGAATAAATGTGATGATATGATAGAACATTTAAGTGGAGGGTATCAAGCTTTTCCTTCATTACATTTTGGGGGTCCTGCTTTTATTTTACTATTTGATTATTTTCATAGTAGAAAAAGATTTTGGGTATGGCTAATTCCAACTATTTTAGTTTGGACTTCTGCAATATTTTTGAGATATCATTATTTGACAGACCACCTCGGAGGTTTATTAATTGTAATATTTTCTTTGTGGTTTACTCCTAAGCTTATGATTTTTTATAGTAAAAAAGCTGATTACTATAGAGCTAAAACAGGAAAGAAATATGTAAGAACTTATTTTATTCCACTTGATTATTCTTTGAAAAATCCGAAATACCATAATAACAAGGAATGGTTATAATTTTCAAAAGGATTTACAATGCTAAAAAACCTCTCTATTACAACTCTTGTTGATAATGCACTATACGATAAAAGATTATCTTCTGAGTTTGGATATTCATTATTAATTACCTATGGTAAAGAGAATATTATGTTTGATACAGGATATTCTAACTTATTCTTACAAAATGCTAAAAAGTTAGCAATAGATTTGAATATTATAGATATGGTTGTTATTTCACATAGGCATAAAAGTCACTCCGGGGGAGTACCTCATTTAGTAAGAGTTTTAAAAAATAAAACAAACTTTATAATTGAACCATCATATTTTAAGAAGTTTTCTAAAAATATTGATGGAAAAATAGCTTATGGAAATATTGATTATATTGATTCAATAAAGCAATATTTAAAGAGGCATACTGTAACAACAGTTATAAAAGAGGAGTTTAAATACAAGGAGAATATATATCTATTTTTGCCTTCAGATACCCTAGAACATAAGTATCCTTTAAACAAATTTAATATTAGAAATGCTTTAGCAATGATAATTGATACTAAAAAAGGATTGTTTTTATTTTTAGGGGCAGCTCATTCAAGATTAAGTATGGTACTTGATTGGGTCTCAGAACGATTTCCTAATAAAGAAATAGAAATGATTTTTGGAGGTATTAATGTTAACTTTAAAAGAGATAGAGATATTGAAATTATAAGTAACTCTATAAAAAAAGTTAAAATTAATCATTTTGAATTATCACATTGCTCAACAGAAAAAGAATATTACTTTTTAAAAAATTTTATTGATAATGTATACTTTAATGGTGCAGGTAAAGTTTTAAATTTTAGTGATTTATAAAAAAAATAGTAAAAAAAAATAAAATACTTAAAAAAAATTGAAAAAAAAACTTATAGCTTATATAATAAAATATTATAAGAGAGGGGGTTCTATGAAGTTTTTATATTTTAGTTTATTGATATTTTCGTTATTTGTAATATCATGTTCTGACACAACTGGTTCTACAGAGCAAAATAATTGTGTTGTTAATGGCTGTAATGCTGATCAAATTTGTAACAAAGAGAGTGGTAAATGTGAAGCTCCTAAAAGATGTACTGAAACTGGTTGTTCAGATGATAAAATTTGTAATGAAACTACAGGTTTATGTGAAGAAAAACCAACATGTTTAACTGATGGATGTCCTAGTACTCAATACTGCGATCCTCCTACGGGAGAGTGTAAAGATAATTGTTATGAGGAAAAGTGTGCAACTAATGAAACTTGTGACATCTTAACTGGTTTATGTGAGCCGGATTGTTCTAAGGTTACATGTGAGGAACATTTTAAATGTGATACTAGTGATGCATTATGTAAAGCAGAGTGTTTAAATAGCGGAGCTTGTGAAGTTACTGAATACTGCAATGAAACAACAGGAATTTGTGATTTAAACTGCCCTGAGGGTAAATGTGCTGCAAATGAAAAATGTGCTCCTTTAACTGGAGAATGTGAAATAGATTGTTCAAGTGTTACTTGTCAAGAAAATAGCCAAATGTGTGACCCTTTAGATGGAGTGTGTAAACCTATTTGTGAAGTTAATAAATGTGAAAATAAACAAGCTTGTAATCCAACAAGTGGTTTATGTGAAGAATCTATTTTAAGTCAATATCAAACAGAGTGTACAGAAAACGAAGATTGCTTAAGTGGCTTATGTATACAAGTTGGAGAGAATAAATTCTGTTCTTTAAAATGTGAGCTTGCAGATGAAGATGGTTGTGGTGATAATTGGGATTGTTATCCATACAATGGTGAGTCAATTTGTGCGCCTATTTTAAATTATTCTTGTGATAGTTGTGATGATGATAGTGACTGTTCTGTTTTTGGTGGCAAGTGTGTTGAAATCGATGGTGTAAAATCATGCTTAGATAGTTGTAAGTATAGTGAACACTGTAATACTGGATTTAGTTGTAATGATACAGATATAGCAGGAGATATTTTTAAATTATGTTCTCCAATTGGAAATTCTTGTGATTGTAATAATGATAATCTTAATTTAACATTAAATTGTGATATTACTAATAATTTTGGAACATGTTCAGGTAATAAAATTTGTACCGAAAATGGCTGGAGCGATTGTAATGGAACTTCTCCTAGTGAAGAAGTTTGTGATAACATTGATAATGATTGTGATGGTATTATTGATAATGTTGCAGTAAAATCATGTGAAAATACGAATGAAATGGGGACATGCGTAGGTAATTTAATATGTGTTAATGGTGTAGAGTCTTGTGATGCTAGAATACCTAGTGTTGAAGTTTGTAATGGAATTGATGATAATTGTAATAATGAGGTTGATGAATTAGATGACTTAGGTTGTAGAGTAACAAACGAAATTGGTTTTTGTACTGGTGTTCAAAGTTGTCAAGGAGCTCAAGGTTGGGGCGAGTGTAATGCAAGTACTCCCGCTTTAGAGGTTTGTGATGGAATAGATAATGATTGTAATAATGAAATAGACGAAAACTTAGATGGAAGCTGTGAAATAACTAATGAATTTGGAACCTGCTCTGGTGAAAGAAGATGTTTAGGGCAAGCTGGTTGGGATGATTGTGATGCTTTAAACCCTTCTTATGATATTTGTGATGGCGTTGATAACAACTGTAATGAACAAATTGATGAGGAAAATGAACATTTGTTTGATAGTTGTTCTAATATGGTAAATGCTGAATTATCATGCGAAAATGGACAATGTAAACTGATATCATGTAATATCAATTATTATAATTTGGATAATGATGATAGTAATGGTTGTGAATACAGCTGTACTTTTGATACTTTTCAAGATATTCCAGATGGAATTGATCATAACTGTGATGGAATAGACGGTAATATTAATGATGCTTATTTTGTTTCAAGCAGGGTTGGTAGTAATTCAAATAATGGAACTATGAGTAGCCCATTTAAAACAATTAGTTATGCAATAAATCAAGCTACTGTTTTAGGATATACACAAATAATTGTTGCAGCTGGTGATTATGCAGAAAATTTATCTATTACAAATGATGGTGTTTCTATTTTTGGAGGTTATGATGATATTTCTTGGGAAAGAAATATCAATGCAAATATTTCTAAAATTATGGTAGCAGCCCATGGAATAACTTGTACTGATGTTACCCAAGATACATATATTGATGGCTTTACTATTAATTCAGCAAATGCATCTGTTTATCCAGAAAATTCTATAGGTATTAATATATTGAATTCTGGCAATAATTTAAAATTACAAAATTTAATTATTAATGCAGGAAATGGAATGAGTGGTTTAAATGGAAACCAAATTTATATTGCGACTAAAGGTGCTGATGGAGGAAATGGTTTAAGAGGAGGAAATGGAAGTAATGATGATGAAGATGCCCCCGGAGCCGGTGGAGCCGGTGGAAAAAATGCTGCTTGTCCTTCTGCAAATGGTGGAAATGGTGGTGGTGGTGGTAAAGATAATCATCATTCAGGTTATAGTGGTGCAAATAGTGCTGCGGGTATATCAGGAGGAAGTGGAGGAAGCGGAAGTGCTAATAATGGATCTGCTGGTTCTTCTGCAACAGTAAGTGGTGCAAATGGTGCAAATGGTTTAGGAGGAACAGCTTTAGGAGATATTATTACAGGCAATTGGGTAGGTAAAGCAGGGAATAATGGTTCTGAAGGTATGTATGGTAAAGGCGGCGGCGGCGGCGGCGGCGGTGCTGCTCAATATGGAACCTGGGTTAATGATGGAGCAGGAGCTGGTGGTGGTGGTGGTGCCGCTGGTGGTTGTGGTGGCCAAGGAGGAGCTGGTGGTAAAGCTGGAACTGCTTCATTTGGAATATTTTTGAATAATTCAAATCCTACACTTAATAATGTTCATATTAATGCAGGTCAGGGTGGTAATGGAGGCCAAGGCGGGGCTGGTGCTTTAGGGGGTAGTCCAGGTAATATTGGCGGTGGTGGCTCAGGTGGAGAATCAGGAAATGGAGGTAACGGTGGTTATGCTAAAGCTGGCGGAGCTGGCGGAGCTGGCGGTGGCGGAGCTGGAGGGGTGTCATACTGTATTTATAGATTTAGTTCAAATCCAAACTTAAATTCTTGGACTTGTACAACTTCATTAGGTGGTAATGGTGGTGGAGCTGGTTCTGCTAGTGGATTTTCTGGTGAAAATGGTGTAAGTGGAGATATCTATTAACTCTCTTGGAAAAAACCTAACTCTTTGAAAAATATAGAAAAACTTGAAAACATTTATGCTTTTATGATATACTGAAATTCTGAAATAGAGGTAGTATGAATAAAAGCATAATAAAACATTTATTTTTAATAATTATGTTATTTACTATTGTTTGGATAGTTTTAACGATTATCAGATTATTCTATATCAACGAACAAACTCTAATAACAAAATCAATTGTAAGCTATACAATAATAGTATTTTTAATTATTGCTATGTTTTTAAGACTAGGAAGATACTATAAATTACTAAATGAAAAAAATGAATTATTAGATAGAGAAAATAGATTGTTTTTAAATTCTCCAATTATATTGTTTAGATGGCCACCTAGTAAAAATGAATCACTTAAATATGTCTCAAATAATATTTTAAGGATATTAGGTTATAGTAAAGATGATTTTTTAGAAGGAAGAATTACTTATTCTGATATTATACATAAAGAAGATGTTAAAAGTATTTTAAAAGAGGCTTTAAAGTATACAAATGATAAAAATATAACAGAATTTAAACAATACTATCGATTACACAAAGCTGATGGGTCAATTATATCTGTTTATGATAAAACATCTATTATAAGGAATGAAGCAGGGGAGGTTCTTTATTACGATGGTTACATAATAGATATTACAGAAAACTTAAAAATGAAAAAAGAAATTTTAAAAAAGACCAATAGATTAAATGATGTTGAAGAAATTGTTGGATTAGGATTCTGGGAGTATAACCTTTCAAGCAAAAGTTTTTACTGTTCCAATGGTATTTATGAAATATTGGGTTTAAAAATGGAAGTAGATACGATTACAAAAGAATTATTTATGGATAAAGTACATCCTGATGATAAAGAAATGATAAAAAAGAGATATGCGTATGTACTAAAGAATGGTAGTAATGGCAATAGATTTGAGCATCGTTTTATAATTAATAATAAAATTAAATATGTATCGGAAAATTATAATGCATATTTCGAAAATAATAAACCTATTCGTTTTTTGGGAGTAATGATTGATATTACAAAAGAAAGAGAATTAGAGAATGAATTATTAAGAGTTAAAAATTTAGAATCCCTTGGAATTGTAGCGGGAGGAATTGCTCATAACTTAAATAACTTGCTTGCAATTATTCAAGGTAATTTAGATTTAATAAATATAAAGGATATAGAATGTGTTAAAAATATTAATTCTGCTATATCTAGAGGAAAAGACTTAGCTCAAAAAATGTTAGTATTTGCAGATGGAGGAGAACCGGTCAAAAGGTTAAATAGTAATTTTTATGAGTTTTTAGAAGAAGTAATTTATACTTTAAAAGATAAAGGTGATATAAATTTTATTTTTAATTTTCCTAAAAACAATTTTCAACTTAATATCGATATTGATATGATTAAAAATGCTATTTCAAATATATTTCAAAATTCCATAAATGCTTTTAAAAAAAATAATATTAAAGATAAAACTATACATATTGATATTAAAGCTGTTGATGATTTTAAAAAGGATAATTATTTGATTTCACGTAAATTTTTGAAATTAACAATAAGTGATAATGCTGGAGGTATTAGCAATAAACATAAGGAAAAAGTTTTATTACCATACTTTACTACCGATAGTAATAACTTGGGACTAGGTTTAACTATTGTAAATACAATAATTAATAAACATGATGGTCATCTTGAGCTTAAAATAGAAAATTATTTTGGGACAAATGTTATTATTTATTTACCTATAATTGATGAAATTTCTATGAAAAAAGATGTTCTAAATGTTTTAAATGAAAAAATTGATTTAATGGTAAATGAAGATTCTAAAAATTATTGCAAAAAAGTATTGATTATGGATGATGAAGAATTAATTTTAAAAATGGGTAAAAGATTTTTAGAAATTAAAGGTTATGAGGTTGAAATCGCAATAAATGGAACAGAAGCTATTGATAAATATAAAGAAAATTACCTAAAGGGAAATCGTTTTCAATCAGTAATATTAGATTTAAGTATTCCAAATGGTATGGGTGGTGAAGAGACAGCTAGAGAACTTTTGAAAATAGATAATAAATGCAAATTAGTTGTTTCAAGTGGATATTCAAATTCGGATATTTTATCTAATTATAGAAAATATGGTTTTATTAATTATTTACCAAAACCATATAAGCTAGATGACTTGTTAAAAATTGTTGAAAATACTTAAGTATAGTTAATATTTTGATAAATATTTAAAATATTGTTATAGTAATATAATTTCAAGGAGGAGTTATGATGGTAAATTTATTAATATTTTTTTCACTTTATTTTACTGTACCAGATAATAATGTAAATATTCTATATACAACTAGTTGTGAAAATCAAAAGAAATATGTTCTTACAAGTAATATCGTAAGTGATCAAGTATCAATTAAGGAGGAGGGGAATACGGTTTTTCGTGGTGGTATTTCTTCTGATGCTGATAATTCTGAAATAAGGGCTTTTTATTGTTATGAAAATAGTTTATATGTTGTTGTTCCAGAAGCTAATGATATGGGGATATTAGTTGATTTAGTTTTATATAAACTAGTTAATGATAACTTTATTTATATTTCTTCAATTAATAATATTCTTGCGACTTATGCTATTAGTAGTGATAATCTTTTAATTTATTATGATTGGAATAATCATTATTTTTATAAAGTAAATCTTAAAAATGATTTAACAGATACTGAACAATTTTTTTATACTACGAACTATAATTCAAAAACAATAAACTATTCTAATTCTTTAGATGGAATTATTTACACAAATAATAATGGTGTACTTATTTTTAAAAGTTCTGAAGATGAAAAAACTATAAATAATAATTCTGATAGTATTTTATATGATGTAAAAGAATTTAACAATAAATTATATTTAATATACAAAAATCTTTCATCAGGTTTAATAAGAATAAGTGATGAGGATCAAAATAGGTATTTTGACTATACTCTTATTAATGATGAACATTTAGAAAATGCTTTTATATTTATCAATGAGCTTGGTATTTATGCATATCTCTTAATTAATAATACTTTAAAACTTGTTTATATTCCCGCATTTGATAAAAATAATGCAAACTCCAAAGAAGTTGATACTAATGTTTATGAAATTTTTAATTATAACAATAAAATTTTTTATTCAAAAAATAATGCTAGTAAAAGTGATATCTATTTAATTAAAGCTAATGTAAAAACTCCCAATGTGCCTATTGTTGATAATTCAATGATAGGAGTTTTAAGTGATATTCCTGCAAGTTTCAGTTTTTCAAATTTTAATCAAGAGTTTATATATTTTTTATCATATAATTTTGATATAGCTCCAAATGAAAGTTTTAATTCTGTATATTATGGTAACACAGTAGGGTATTACAATCAAAATTCAGACTCACAGGTATTTTTATTTAACAATTATTTTGCCTTTGAACGGGAGAAACCTTATTATATGAGAATAAGATATAATGGTATATTAACAAGTTCTGAATATAATTATATTAGATTTATAATTACAGATTTAGGAGAAATAAAATCTTTTGAAATAAAAAATACTGAGACCAACTCTACAATATATACTAATAATGAAATGGTAAAAATTAATCTAGAAAAAATAGGTAACGTTGATAAAATACAGTTTTCTCTCAACGAAAATTTTAAAAATAATAATGAAGATATATTACCCATAAATTTTGAATCTGATTTTAATTTTATTTTACCAGATGAAGAAAAAGAATATATTTATTATGTCAGACCTGTTGTTTTTGATGGAAATAATTTAATGGGAGGGCATCAAGTAAAAACAGCTAAAATTACTTTAGACAAAACTCCTCCTATAAAACCAGAATTTATAACAGAAAATAATAAAGAATTTTACAAGGATAATGTTGAAATAAAATGGAGTGAAGTTATAGATAATTTATCTGGATTAAAAAGCTATAAAATAAGATTAGTAAATGCTTTAAATGAAGAGCTTGAATCTTTAGTTTTAGAAAATAAAAAGGATAATTTTACTCCACAAAATAATTTAGAAAAAGGTATTTATAGTTTTTTTATATCCTCTTGTGATAATGCTAAAAATTGTTCAGAAGAGAATAAATTGAATTTTACAGTAATAGATAAAGAAAACCATAAGCCATATAAACCTAGTTTGATTAGACCTAAAAATAAAGATATTATTAATAGTATGCCTTTTAATATTTCATGGAATAAGTCAATTGACCCCGATAATGATGAGCTTAGCTATTCTTTAATAATTGCAAAAGACATAAGTTTTAATAATAAGGAGTCTGAAATATATTTAATACACAAACTAAGCCAAAATATAAGCTATCTTTCTCAAGGGCATTACTATTTAAAATTATTTGCAGTTGATAGTAAGGGAGCTGAGTCTGAATATGAAATTATTGAATTTGATATTATTGAGCCTAGAAAATCTACTTCTTCTTCGGGTTGTAGTTTTCATTAAATAAAGGAAGTTTTATTATAAAAATAGAACCAATTACTCCATCTTCTCTATTATGTGCCCATATCTTTCCGTTGTGAGCTAGTATTATTTTTTTAGAAATAGCTAAACCTAAGCCACTTCCTCTTGTATTGTTTTTAGTTTTTACCCCTTGATAAAAAGTATTAAAAATTTTAAAGACTTCACTACTTGCAATACCTGGTCCTTCGTCTTTAAATTTAAGTGAAATATTGTTTAAATTATTTTCCAAAATTATTTCTATTGTTTTGTTTTCTTTTGTAAATTTTATTGCATTTGTTAAGATATTATCTATAACTTGTCTAATTCTTTTTTTATCAGCATTAATATAATAGTTATTTAAGTTGTTTTTATTAAGAGTAATCTTAATATTCTTGTTTTCAGCTTTATAATTCATTTCTTCTATTGCAGGTTTTAATATTTCAACAATATTAATTTTAGTAAATTCGTATTCTATATTTAAGTTCTCTAATCTAGCAATATCAATTAAATCATCAAGAAGTTGTAAAAGGCGTTTTCCACCTTTATTTATTTTTTCAAAGTAGTTTTTTACTTTATCTTTATTTATTTTATCTATTTTTTGAATACCAATAGATGAATATCCTAAAATACTATTCATGGGAGTTTTTAGTTCATGAGAAATATTTGCGAGAAAAAGAGACTTGGACTTACTTGTGTCTTCAGCTAATTCTTTTGCTCTAATTAAACTATTTTCTATAAGCTCTCTTCTTTCTATCTCTTTTAATAGATTTTTATTGATTTCCTTTAGTTCTCTGGTTCTTTCCTCAACTTTATTTTCTAATTTGATATTTAATTTTTCTAATTCTTTTCTGTGATTATCTCTTTCTTTTATAAGAGAATGTAAGTCAGATTTTATATATATTATCGTTTCATAAATTAATTTGAATGGAGTATCTTTGAGTTTTGCAATATCGAAGTCTTCTTCTTCTGTTTTCCAATTAATGTTCAATAAAAATTCATTTAAAAATTTGAGTTCTTCCTCTAATTGCAGAAAATCTCTATTTATAATTGCTTTTAACTTTATAACATATTTTTGCTTTATATTTTTTAATTTATTTAAATATTTATTTTTTATAGAAATATTTTTTTTAACCAAATAATCTTTTTTTAATAGTTTTTGAGCTATGATAATTGATTCATTGTAGGAATTACTTGCAATAACAGAAACTGTTGTAATATTTAAAGCTTTTCCTAGTCTTAAACTAAGTCTTGTTACTGAATTTACATTATAAAAAATTGCTCCTATTATTTTTGAATTATCTTTTATAAAATCTATATATAATCTTCTTGCTCCAGGAGGTAGTGCTTTCACTTCTTTTTGGTTGCTAATTATTATAAATTCTTTTATATTTTTGAAAGTATTTTGTATTTTTTTAAACACATCTATGCCAAACTGTATTGTTTTAATACTTGGTCTTCCTTTAGAGTTAACAATAATAATAGAGCCATCTCCAAGAGCATATGGATGAATAAAGTATTCATTACTTTGGTATTTCCAAGAATCTTTTGTTCTTAGAGTTAAACCCGTTATTGGGCATCTACCAATTATTTTTAGCTTATCACCATTCATAAAAAACCTTTATATAAACAAAGTATCATACCCGTTTTAGTGATTTAAGTAAAATAATTTAGATGTTTATGAGTTTTAACATATCTTTTACTGCTTTCTCTAAGCCAACAAAAATAGAATGTGAAATAATAGAGTGTCCTATTGCAAATTCTTCTATATCTTTTATTTGTGCTAATGGAGCAATATTATGATAGTTGATACCATGGCCTGCATGAACTTCCATTCCTAATTTTGTTGCAGTTCTAGATGCATCTACAATTTTTAATAATTCTTTGTACTGGTCTTTATCTGAAATTGCGTTTGAATAAGCTCCAGTATGTAATTCTACAATGTCTGCATTAACTTTATGAGCTTGTTTTACCATATCAATATCTGGATCAATAAATAAAGAAACTAATATATTAGAATTATGTAAGTTTTTTATGAAGTCTGTCAAATAATCTTTTTTTATTATAATATCAAGTCCCCCTTCTGTTGTGATTTCTTCTCTTTTTTCTGGAACTAGGGTAACCATTTTAGGCCTAATATTATAAGCTATTTTTAACATTTCATCAACTGCAGCCATTTCTAGATTTAAATCCGTTTTTATTAGTTTTGATATAATTTCAACATCTCTATCATGAATATGTCTTCTATCTTCTCTTAGGTGAACGGTTATACCATTTACTCCAAATTTTTCAGCCATTAAAGCTGCAGTAACGGGGTCTGGCATATTATCTTTTCTTGCTTCTCTTAATGTTGCAACATGGTCAACATTTAGTGATAATGATTTCATTATTTACCTTGTTTATTAGATTTAACTTCTTTTTTAGGAGTTATTTTTTTAGGAGTAGCTTCTTTCTTAACTTCTTTTTTTTCTTTTTTCTTTTTCTCTCCATTAGTAGGATTAGGCATCGCCTTATCCTTACTGATTTTTTTATCATTAGGTTTATTTACTTCTTGAGTTTTACCATTCATGATATTTTCTAATTCTTTAAGAATTGGAGCACACTCTTCTTCAGATTTTTTTTCTACACATGTATCATATTTTTCTTGTAATTCATATTTTTTTACAATCACATTGCATTCTTCTTCAGATTTTCCTTCTTTTAAGCATTCTTCTTTTTTAGCTTTTATATCAGCTAATTTTCTTTGTTCAAGAATTTCTTCTTTTTTCTTTTTTTGTTCATCGGTAAGTTCTGCTTTTTTATTATCTTCAGGTGTTTTTAAATTATCTGGATTATTTATCATTTTAATTTCAGCGTCTATACCATTATAAATCATTACAATATCATTATCTTTTCTTAATTCTTTATGTTTATCAACATATAGTTTATACCATTTTTTAGCTTCTGCTAAGAATTTTTTTCTTTCCTCTGGTTTAGTTTGATATTTAGGATTTTGATTTAAATTTTTGTAATATATTTCTGCTATCATGAGAGCATATTTATTATCTTTAGTTTTGTTAAATAATGCTTTAAGTTTATTAATTGCTTCTGTAAAATTAAATAAGCCTAATTCTGATATTGCTAAACCATAAAGAGCATTAATATTATTAGGTTCTGCTTTAATGATTTTTTCAAAATTCTTTTTTGCATCAGCATAATTTAAAGACTCCATCTGAAATCTAACCATATTTTTTAAAGCAGGTACATAATTAGGGTCATTTTTTAATGCTAATTTATAATATCTTTTTGCTAAAAACTCATTATTTTCATTTTCATAATAAACACCTATTGTATTTAATACTATTGGTGATTTTTTATCATTTTTTTCTGCAATTGATAAAGCATAAAATGATAGAGATTTTTTACCTGCCAAATAATACAGTTGTCCTAGATTATTATATATTGCAGAATCTCCAGGTATTTCCTTTAATGCTTTTTGTGCAAAGCCTTCTGCTTTTTTTACTAGTTGCTCAATTTTTTTATTATCCTTTTCTTTTTCAATAAGATGTTTGTAAATAGCAAGTAAGGAAATAGCTGCTTCTGCAAATTTAGGATCTTTTGCAAATTGAATTTCAAAAAATTCTTTAGCATCTGGCCATCTATTCATTTTTATAAGTAAGTTACCATATACTAATTTTAGATTATTGTTTTTATCATTTACAGCAATTGCTTTTCTAAAATAATCTTCAGCTGCTTCATAATTATCATCATGAAAACTAATCTTTCCTAATTTGTATAATGCATTAAAATTATTAGGATTACCTTTTAATGTTAGTTTGAAATATTTTTTAGCAGATTTATGATCTTTTCTTTTGCAAGCGTCCAAACCCTTTTTTTCATTTGCAGGTGCATCAAGTTTTAATTGTTCTTCTTGAGTAATTTTAGGAAGATCATTGTTTACATCTTTTTTAACAACTTTTTTTTCTCCACAAGCAACAGATATTATACCCAAAAGAGCTATTAATAGAATTAATTTTTTCATTTTTTACACTCCTATTTTCTACCTTTCTTATTTCTTTTCATTTTTTTATCATCTACTTTTTTTTCTGTTTTTTTAATAATTGGATTAATTTTTTTTCTTTCAATTCTGAATTTTAAGTAGAAATCCTGAGATAATTTATCTTTATAAAAGTATTTTGCAGCTGGAAATAGATTTTCTCTTCCTTCATATTTAACAATTTCAGATGCTGTTTTACTATACCATTTATTATAAAACTTATTTTGTTTAACAACTTGCAATACTACATCATAGTTTTGAATTGCTTTTTCTTGAAGAGGAATTGCTATTTCATCAAGCATGTCTCTATAAACGAATTCTTCATCTTCATTTAAACCTTTTGGTAACGGAGCTTTAAATAAAGTTTCTGCAAAAACACCATAAATTTTACCAAGCCTATAAGATGCAGCTACTGTCCAAATAGGTGATTCGTAATTTAATATATTACTATAGGAATCTCTTAATTTAGGATAAAGCTTTTTCATTTCTTTGATTTTCTTTTGCATTTTTCTTTCTGCTGAAGATCTTGGCTTGTAAGCTGGTGTTGAAATTATACCTTTTGATAAAGAAATATATTTTTGATAATTTTTATCTGCCAGCATAAATAATACACCACCAACTAAATTTTTGGTATAAATAAACTCGCCTTCTTTTTTACTTCCTTTCTTAATTTTACTATCAATTTTACATTCTTTTTTAGTGATTTTCTTTCTTCCCTTTTTGATAGTAACATTTTTACATTTTAAGTATTTATCATCAAATATTTTAATTGCTTCTTTAAAATACTTTTTAGCTCCAATCATATTATTTTTCTTGAGTTTTAATAAGTTTTTACCCATTCTTATTTTTAATTCAATAATTTTATTTTTATCTTTTGGATACTTAATAACATATTCCTTATAAGCTTCATTAGCTTTTTTATAATCCTTAACCATTTCAAAGATTTCACCTCTTTTATATTTTAAAGCTTCAATATCTTTAATTCTTGCAGGATCTTTAGATTTTCCATATATTTTAAGATATGTTTTATCTATCAAGGAAATAGCATTTTTAGTGTCACCTAAAGCGGCGTATAGTGTAATTGCATTATATAGTCCATCAGGAGTATATTGTTCATTTTTAGGATATTTTTGTAACATACTAAAGTAATCAGCAGCTTGTTTAAATTTTGCTCTTAGGCTATGAACCTTACCTAGTGTAAATAATGATTTAGGAGCTAACTCTGACTTAGGATATTCTTTTACTATTCTAAGTAATATTCTATTTGCACTGGGTTCATCTTTTGCTAAACCATAAGCAATAGCTGCTCTTTCAAGAGCATCAGGAGCAATAGTTAAATCTTTTTTAAATCTTCTGTCGCCTGCAAGTCTGATAAAATGATTTGCTCCTTCAACATATTTTCCTGCTTTAATTGCTTCTTCACCTTGTTTTAATACTGATTGTCTTACAAAGATAATTAACTTGTTTTTCTTGTTATATGTAAAATCTTTGTTTTTAAGAAGTATTTCAGCCCAATTTTCAATTTCTTTGTAGTTTTTAAGCCTATTGTAAGTATCTAGAATTAAGTTACCTGCAAGTGATGCAAACTTAGTGCCTTTATAGCTTTTAATAATATCTTGGAATCTTTTAATTGATTCTTTATATTGTGCCTTTTCGTAAAAGAGTCTTGCCGCACCATAAGCAACTTTAGGCTTTTCTTTTGGTGATTTAACAACTTTTATATAATTATCACATGCAACAACATATTGTCTTTCTCTAGGAGTAAATTCAACCCTTTCTTTTTTATTAAGAGAGCCAGCTTCTTTAGACTCTGTAATTTTAACTTGTCCTTGCAACCTTTCCATTTCATCTTTCATTAATTTTTCAAGAGCAAGTATCATACCAAATGCTGCATCTGCATAGTATTGTTTTGCAGAAGGATCTTTAAATATCTTTTCATAATAGTTTGCAGCTTGCTGATAATCTTTTTTATGATAAAATAGGATTTCAGCATAATAGAAACTATCTTGGTATGCTTCTTTACTTGTTGGATACTTATCTATATATTCTCTATATAAGTCACCTGCTTTTAGATATGATTCATGTTTATTACATTTAAATTTTTTACTTCTAGGGTTACATTTTTGTGCAATTTCATGAAATGTAATTGCTCTCTCTTGTAATAGTTTTTGACCAAGCTCAAAACCCTCTTTTTGCCATTCTTTACCTGTATTTGCTCTAACCCAATCACTATCCGGAGCAAAGTAATCAATTATTTCTCTGAAAGTTTTAGCAATAACCTTTTTATCATTTAATCTAATTTCTGTTTCTAGTATAGTGCTATAATACTCTGGGACTCTTTTAGCAGTAGGGGCAGATTCAATTAAATATCTATAAACTTCAACAACCTGTGTATCTTTACCCTGAGCTAGCAATAATTCACCTAAATTATTGAGTCTTTTAATTGCTTCTTTTTGACCACCAAGTTTATAAAAATAGGATTTCACTCTGTCAAAAGCATCTTTATATTCACTCATAACTAATACTAAATCATTTTTAGCTTGAGTTTTAAATGCAATCGCTTTTGTGGATTTTTCTATTGAATATTTAAAATAATCTAAAGATTTATCTAAATTTTCCCATTTTTTAGGATTATTATCGGTTGCAGCAGAACCAAGATTATAATAAACCCAACCCATTTTATACATACCTAGGTCATAAATATCACTGTTTTTGTCTTCAAGAACTTTTTCATAATTCTTCTTAGCTGCAATAAAGGAGTTATTATCAAAGAAATACTCTCCTAATGAAAAGTATGCCTTAGCTAAATATTCACTCTTTTTATATTTAAGTACAATTTTTTTGAAATATGATACTGCTTGTGATGGTTTCCCGGCTCTCTGAAGTCCATAACCTAAATAGTATATAACTTCATCAATTCTGTCATATCTAGGTAATTTTTTTAAAATTGTCTTATATATTTTAATAGATGCAGAGTAATCAGCAACAGGTTCTTTTTTAGGACATTTGACTGTTTTATCTTCAAGGCATTTATCCATTAATTTTTCATATTCCTTTCTTCTTCTTAGGTATGAAAATTTAGAGCTTTCCCATTTTAATTCGGCTAATCTAAACATCCTTTCTGCTTTTTGATCATCTGAAAGATTTGGATTTTTAATCATTCTTTCAAGAAGAATTATTTGCTCTCTATTCTTTTCATTTATTTCTTTTTCTTTTTTTTCAATAGAAGCTAAATCATCATCTGTTAATGAATATAGATCAAGCTTTTTTTTCTTCATTTGTTCTAATTTAGCAAGAGCTTTTTTTCTAGCTTCATCTTTTTTTCTTTTTTCTTTTTTTAATTTTAGTTTAATTTCCTTCTTTTTTTTAGCTGCTTTAAATGAATTAGCAGGTAAAACAAAAGAAAAAGAAAACAACAATAATAAAATACCAAGAAGTTTAGTCATTTAAAAGACCTCCAAATAAATTTATATACTATTTACATTTACTCTGTAAAAAAGAGTGATAGTTATCTATCTCATCAATCCAATATTCACCAGTGAATTTCCACATCATTTCATCATCTTTAAGATTGTATTCCTTTTTGGATCTTGCTTTTTGAGATTTAGTGGTTTTTGTTTTTTGAGTTAAAGCAAGTTTTTCATTTTGTAAAACTCTTTTTTCTGCACTAATAATTTCAAAAGAAATTTCATCAGATTTTAAATATAGTTCATTTAAGTTATTTACTGCATTTTGTAATTTTCTTCTTACCCATGAGCCTAATGAACGATACAACTTGTCTTCTTTTTTAAGAATTTGAACATATAGTTTATTAAAAGAGGCTATTTTGCTTTTACCTTTTTTACTCCATTTTGCCAAAATTCTTTTTTCATTTTCTATATTATTTAAAGCATTGTAACTTTCATAAAAATATCCATCTGAAATAATATAAGAAATTAATTCATAAGAAAATCTTTTTCCTTTCATAGGCTTGTTTGCAGATATTTTTTTAATTTTTTCTAGGTATTCTTTAGGCTCTAATGGTTCTGATAAGAAACTATCTAGCTCTTTTTTAAAAGGGTCATATTTCTTTTTAAAAGCAGAAACTGCTTCATCAGCATATTTAAATAAGCACATATTTACATATATTCCAGCTTCTAAAATATATTTATCTGGATAATAATAATCTTTAAGATAAGAAGAGTGTAATGAATGTAAATAGCCTAATGAGATATCATATTCACCTGTAATAAATGCGGCCCATGATGCTTCATAATATGCTGTTGCAAGTTTAGGACTATCTTTTGATACTTTTCTATAGGCATCTAAGGACGCATTTGCAAGTCTTTTTGCTTGCTCTATACCTCCCACGGCAAAATATGATGATGCAATTTCATAATAAATTCTGCCTAATGCAATATAAGCCAAATCTCTTAAGCTTGTGTTTTTAAAATCAGTTTTATTCTGAACTGCTACAATTACATTTTGAAAATGTTTTACGCTTTTATTATATTTTTTAGACTTAACTTTATTTAAGCCTAGTAAATACTGAGCAGAAGCATATAATTTAGGATAACTAGTAGATTTGCTGTTTTTATTCTTTATTGGGGTTATTCTAGCCAAATATTTTTCAGCTCTAGATGAGTTAGATGCCCATTTTGTATAGTATTTTCCCATATAATAATTGTATACATTTTGAAACTTATTAGGTAGCGTTGCCGTGTTATAAGTTGCTATCATGCTGTAAGTTTCATTATAATCACTACTAAATGGCCAATCCCCAGTGATTTTACCATAAGCTTCAAAAGCTAGCATGAAGTAAGCACCTTTTATAGATTTACCTACTTTAACTTCTGGACCTCTAACTAAAACATCTTTTAATGTTTTTATGGCAGAATAATATGCTTTTGATTTATAATAAGACATTCCTAAATAAAATGTAGCAAGGTAATATTCATTACTGCTTTGTTTAAAACCAACTTTAAAAAATTTATTTAATTTTTTAATTGCTCTCAAATATTCTTTTTTATTGTACATTCCTATTGCTCTATCAAGAGACAGTCTCTTTTCTCTGTATTCTCTTTGTTCTTGAGCTGATTTTCTTTTTGCAATTCTTTCTTCTGCTTTTTTTTGCTCCTCCGCTCTTATCTTAGCTTCTTCAGCAGCTTTTGCTTTTTCTTCCTCAAGTCTTTTAGCTTCTTCTGCAGTATCCTTTTTTATTTCTTTTTTAGTACTAGTTTTTTTTATGGTTTCTTTCTTTTTTAAATATCTCTTTATTAATGCTTTTATTACAGAAATTGGAACGCCTGCTGTTTTCATTTCTATAATATCTGCTTTTTCCATCTTTACAACATCTTTAGAGCCATTGACTGTTGCCATAAGTGTACTTTCTGGGAGCCCCATTTTTGTCATTTTTATGATTTCTGATTTAGTAAGTCCAAAAACAGAAAAGGATATTAAAAAAAATAATAAATATATTTTAAATTTAATCATTTATAACTCCTAACTGTTATTTAGAATAACCAACCAATTCCTAAAGATAATTCAAGAGGTTTTTGAATGCCACCTTGTCCACCATCACTTGTTGGGGTTCTCATAAAAAAGTTTTGTCTAGCTTCCATTCTAAAAGAAATATTTTTAGTAAGATAGAATCTTGTTCCAAAACCAATTCCACCACCAAATCTGATACTGCTATCTGTTTTGTCATAAGATGAACCTGGATGGAATTCAGTGCCATAAATAGAAGCAAATCCTAATAGATAAAGATCGAAATAAGCTAATGTAGTTTTACCCATAGCTCCTTTTCCATATATTATACTGTAAGATGCACTTAATGAAGCGTCCCAATTAACTTTTTCCATAAATTTAGATTTTACACCCAACTCTTTTAATACGCTTATTGAACCTGTATCAGCGTTAATGTGATATGAGCCTGAAAGTCCAAATGATAAATTTTCTGACATAAACCAATCAAGTCTCATGCCCATAGGAAATGAATTGTAAAACGCATCATTTGGAACCATTCCACCAAATAATATAAGTTCAAGTTTATCAGATTTTGTGAATTCTTTCTTTTGAATTACAACGATTTGTCTTCTTGCTCCCCAATATTTATCAACTTCTTGATTTAAGTTGCTTGAAAACAATGGAATCGTTAGCCCAAATAATAAAAATGCAATAATTACTTTTTTCATATTATATTCTCCTATCTTACAATTCTATAACCAGCTAAGCTAGTTTTGATATCTTTACCTGTAGCACTTTTAGCATTAACAACAAATCCGCCATCATAAAAACGCTCTGTTGTATTACTATTTAATGTTATTTTTACTCTCCATGTACCATAACTAGCATCCTTTACACTACCCATAATATATTGTGCACTATAATCAGATGTTTGTGTTGGTTTCCATTCATTGTCTTTAAATACATATGGGAAATAAGCTCCATTTGTTAAACAAGCAAGCTTATAGAATTTATCATCTATGCTTGTTCCAATTGTATCTGGAAAACTTTTAGTATCTGATCTGTCTTCAGGTGCAATAAATACCGGGATGTTATCGTTTGCTGTAATTGCACTAAAAAATTCTGCTTCGCTGTGAACAGATTTATTGTTTGCACTTAATTCAGAATTTGTATCATAAAAAGCCTCCTCATAACCAGATGTAAACAATAAAATATTCTTATTTTTATTGTTATCTGATTTTATAAGGTCTGCAGCCGCAATATATCCATCCCACAGCTTTCTATGATATTTAGATGATTCATTTTTAAGCCCTCTATATGTGCTTGTACTGTTTAAGTCTAGCCAACATTGGATTTTTCTTTTGTTTTTTTGATCTGACATTGAGCCACTACAGCCATCCATATCTGTAATATAGCTTGTAATCATTTTTACAAACCAATTTGATTCTCCTCCTGCAGAAAAAGCTAAATACTTTACTCCAATAAATTCATCTTCAATAAAAAATGAATTTTCATCGTCATAGTAATCATATAAGTTTGAAAGAGCTGTTGATATTTTATTTAGCATATCTCCAAAAGAAATTGAACTTAAACCACCTGAAAGGGCACATCTATCTTTATCTGTTGCATCCAAACAGGTGTCATCAGATACATCAATCAGAAAATTAAAATTTTGCCTTTCGCTTAAGTTTTTACCAGGAGATACATACTCTATTGTACCAACTTGAATTGAATCATCCTTTTTAAAGTTTCCCTGATCATCTTTTACTTGGAATTCAATAGAAAGGCTGTCCTCAATACCCGAAAACTTTGGGCTTTCTGGATTTACTGGAGATGCCTTTGCACTTGTAAGTGTAAAATACACGTAATAGGAGTCATCCTGTTTGTGAGTATGTGTTGGGTCACCATATTCACAGTTTAATTCATTTGTTCCGTTTTTAATCTTCTCTGTTTTAATAAATCTTGCAGATTCTAAATCATCTGGATTGTAAGAAATGACTATGCCATTCTCACATGCAGGTAATAAGAGTAAGATAATTAAAAAAATTGTAGTGAAAAGAAATTTCATGCTACCTCACAAAATAATTCTATCGTGCAATGTATCACAACAAGCTTGTCGTGTCAAATTTTTTATAGGTAAAAATTAAGGAATTTTTGAAAAATAAATAAAAAGGTATGATGAATTCACACCTTTTTATTTATTAAGATTACTCTTCATTTAGTTCTGAATATCCTTCAGCAACAAGAACTGGTTCGTCTTTATAGAAACCACAAGTCTCACATATATGATGTGGTCTAATTGGTGTTTCACAAACAGGACATACACTTACTGTAGGCTTGTTAAATTTAAGATTTTGAGCTCTACGGCTTCTTGTTTTAGCTCTGCTGGTTTTCTGCTTAGGTACTGCCATGATTAACCTCGTAACAATTAAAGGTTGATATTATACCCTATTTTTTGAATGAATGCAAGAATTTTTATTTAAATTCTCTCCACAAGTAACACAAACCCCTTTGCAGTCAACTTTACATAAATTATAGCTTGGTATTACTAAGGATATTTCATCAAGAAAAAAACTAAAAAGGTCAATATAAACAGTGTTGTAAAAAATTAAATCTTCAGTTTCTTCCTGCTCATATTCAGAGTATTTATAAGCTCTTTTAAAAACTTGATTTAAGTCAACACTTGCTTTGTCTCTGCATCTTGAACAATAAGTAAAAAGTTTTCCCTCAAAACTTGCTTCAGCATTGAAATATCCTTTTTTCAATCTTGTTAAATTAACAATAAAGAATAATGGCTCTTCTATATAGCTTTCTTTACTTGTGTCTATATATTTTTCGTATTCATCAGGATAAATTTGAATTTTATACTCTTGCGTTTCTTTAGGTTCTGCTACTTGAAATCTTCTTGTTAACTTGTTGTTCATAGCTCCTCTTTAAGTTTTATTTTCTCCATTTATGCAAACAAAGTTTGCCATATCTATTTAACATATTAAATAAATAAACTCAATTATTTTAAAAAGAATTAAACTCCATAATTATGGAGGGAGTGATATAATTAAAAATTAATTTCTAAATATCCATAGAATCTTCTGCCCATTGTTTCTCCACCAAGCATTTGACCAAACATATTTGCTCTTGGATACTCTATATGACGCCCATTTGCAATTCCGGTTGGATTTTTAATCGTTCCAGAATAACCAACTTTATTTCCTTCTTTAAACGGGTCATTAAATGTTTTGGATACTTCTTCAAAAGAACCAAGTAAATCATAAACAATTAAGCCTAGCGTTATCTTGTCATTTAAAAATTTATACTTTATATTGGCATTTAGCGTGAGCCAAGCTGGAACATGTGTAAACGATGACGCATTAGCCTCCATTGCGACATATTCATTACCTCCAGAAATTAGTGGAACAGAATTATCAACTTGTCCTATTTCAGTTATAAAATTTCTTCTTTGACTACTTGATACAAATGAACCAAATACATTAAACAATATCCCTTGCATTGCAATTCTAAAACCTAAATTAACCTTATGTGATGGATTTTCAATATCAACAGTTGTTATTTCATGTATATTTGCGACTGAATACATTTTTTTTAATTTTTCTTCATTAGTAACCCATGTTTTTTGATATGAATAGTTTGCATAAAGTGAAAAATATTGATTAACATACCAATCAAATGAAATTTCAGCACCATAATTATTAGCATCGACATTATTATTAAAAGTAAATAAATTATCTTTATTTTTTATGTTATCACCTCTACTTAGCATAACTTCTAGTAACCCCTTTATATCTCCGCTAAAAAGAATTAAATCATTTACTATGTTATAAAATAAATTAACATTAAACTTTAATCTGTCATTAAGCAAATTAAGAGAATATGCCAATTCATAGGAAAGAATTTTTTCACTTTGGGCATCCTGAGTTCCATTAAAATTTATAGCTTCTCTTGTTACTACTCCAGTAGTTTCATCTTTAACTTCTGGTAATATATTGATTCTTAGGTTTGATTCTAAGTATGTTGGATCTCTAAATGCTTTACCTACTGAAAATCTTAATACATTATTAGAATTAATTATATAAACAAGAGACGCTCTAGGAGAAAAATTTAGTATGCTAGGTACTTTTTTATCAGTTTCTTTGTTCTCCTCTATATAGTTTTCGTTTATGCTTAATAAATCACCTCTAAAACCTAATGCTAAAATAAAATTTCCTAACTTAAGTTCATTTTGTATAAATGCACCAAATCTATTGGATGATGAATAATTATCTAGAGTTCCAAAAGCATTAAAGTTGCTAAACCTATAATTTGCCCCTATTAAAGTTTTATTTATTGAAAACAATGTTTTTTGATACTGTACATCAAAATCTAATCTTCTTGCTGTTCCTCCAATTGTTGGATTATTAAAACCTGCAATATTTAAATTTTTAATATTTAATGTATCGTACCCGTTTTCCTGACTGTAAGTGTATATCTTTTCTGGATTAGGAAAACCACCGGTTACTGTTGTTTGGGTTACATCGTATAAAATATTCGCTTTAAATCCACTGTTTTCATATATTGCTTGGGCATAAAGATATGAATATTCATCCGCATCAAATGTACCAATTAAGGAAAATAATGAATTAAGTTTTCCATTTATAAAACCAGTATGAATAGATATTTTTTCCTTTTCATCATCTGATAAAAAATAAAATGACGAATTAACCTTTATGTTTTTAAGAACTTGATTGTCTATATTTTCAAATGAATTTAATTTGGTGTAACCTCCAGAAACTCTATAAGAATAAATTTCATCGCTTCCCATAGATGAAACAGTTTCTGTTAAACCATATCTTCCAAGCCTTGTAACTATTTTTCCACCTCTGTTTTTTTGAGGATCTTTTGTGAAAATATTAATAACACCATTAAAGGCGTTTGCTCCATAAAGAGTAGAACCAGGGCCTCTTATTATTTCAATCTTTTCAATATCTTCTATATTTACGGGTAAGGCTTCCCAGAATGTTATACCAAAAAGTTCAAAATATATTGGTCTACCATCAATTAGTGTTAATATTTTATTAGCTCCTTCTCGGTTAAAGCCTCTTATTGAAACATTAGAATCGGTTGGAGAAATATACATTACATCCATTCCTGGAACAGAGCGAAACAACTCAGGAAGTGAATAAGCTCCTGATGCTTCAATATCTTTTGCGGTAATAATTGTTATTGTTGATGGTGCTTCAGTTATTTTTTGAGAAGTTTTTGATGCAGAAATAACTTCCTTTCTGTTTTCTTGTTCTTCAAGAAATATTTCATAGTTAAGTTCTTTTTTACTTAATTTAGACAAGTCTCTTTTTAAAACTCTAACTGTTATTGGTTCCCATTTATTAGCAAAAATAGAAATGTTGCCATATTTTTTAGAACTTAACACTATAAAGTATTCAAAACCCGGTATCTTTGCAACTTTTTTAGGAAGTTTTATCTCAAAATTTTTACCATTTGTATGTTTCATTAATATTTTTTTATACTTTCTTATGCCAAGTTTTCTAAATAAAACATATAATTTATCACCTTTGTTATAACTTGATATGGAGCCATCTATTTCTGTTAATGTATTTTCTGTTGTTTCACGAATTGCAGTATGATAAAATTTTATATCTTCCATTGCTAGAATATTCAATGAGATGACAAACAGTAATATAACTATGTATTTCATAAACAACCAAAAAACATTATATGGAAATTTATCACAGTAGAAGTAAAAGGTCAAGATATTCATATTTTATAGTAAAATTAATAGACTTTTAGCCCTCTTTGTATTATAGTGGTTCTAAATTGATGGTTTGTAATTAATTAGGAGAGCAAAAGCTTAATGCTTAGAGTTAGAAAACATTTTATATTTGGATTATTAATATCTATCTTATTATTTATTGCAGTGTTTTATAAGTATGAAGCTTATTGTAAAAATAATACTTATGAAAAAATAAAAAAAGAAGCTAAAGTTTTAGAACACTATATCTGGGGATTTGATGAAAATGGAGCAATTAAGTATTTAACATTAGTTGCGAATTATGCGAAATACAGACATGTTAAAGTTAAAGAAATTACTGGTAGTTACTTTATTAACGATGATTTTTATAAGCTTAATAATGTTGAAAGATTTCTTAATAAACTTGGATTATTCCCCTTAGAAAAAATGAAAATAAACATTATGCATAAAGACAAAATAATCTCTATAATGGATGTTGAATATTATAATGATAAGATTTGGTTTTATCTTTTATACTTATTATTTAATACATTTTTACTTATAATATATCTTTTTGTTATTTATTTGATGAAAGTTAAAAATAGTTTGAAGTATCTTGTTGATGAAAGAACAAAAGAACTTGCTGATAGAGAGAAAAAATTGCTTGAGAGTAATGATAAGCTGACTATTACAATAAATTCTATTGGAGATATTTTTATTTCAACTGATATTAATGGTAATATTGATTATATCAATCCAATTGGTGAAGAAATACTTGGTTATAAGTTAAGTTATTTAAAGGGAAAAAATTTTCAGGAATTATTTTCTTTTATTCTTGCAAAGAATGATAGCAAACAAGTTTATCCATTAAAAAAGGTCTTGGAAACAGGGCTTTCGGTTAGTCATGAAGAGCCTATTCTTTTTAAAACTAAGAAAGATAAATTTATACATGTATTAGATAAATCAACTCCAATATATGATTCTAAGAAAAATATAATAGGGGCTGTTATTATCCTTAAAGATATTACAAAAATATTTCAACTACTTGAAGAATTAAGGCAGTCTCAGAAAATGGAATCAATTGGGCAACTTTCAGGTGGTATTGCCCATGATTTTAATAATATGTTAGCTGGGATTTTGGGGGCTACAGAAATACTACTACTAGAAGAAAATTTACCAAAACATTATAAAGAAAACTTAGAGGTTATTTTAAAATCTTCTCAAAAAGCAAGTCAGTTAACGAGAAAGTTACTCGATTTTTCAAGAAAAGGAGGAGTTTACAAAGAGGTATTAAATGTAGAAAATGAAATAGTTGATGCTCTTAAGTTATTAAAAAGAAGTATTGATAAAAAGATTAAAATTATTACAGAGTTTAATGCTCAATATAAATATATAAAAATAGATTCCTCACAATTACAAAATGTTATAATAAATTTAATAGTAAATGCTAAAGATGCAGTAAATAAAGATCCGGTAATTAAAATATTTACTAGTAACTTTAATGCATCTAAAGAATTTTGTAAAGAATCTTTATTTAGGATAAAGGAGGGAGATTATATTTGTATTTCTGTTAAAGATAATGGAAAAGGAATGAGTAATGAAATAAAAGAAAGGATATTTGAACCCTTTTTTACAACAAAAGATGTGGGCAAAGGAACAGGGTTAGGGCTATCTGCTGTATATGGCACGATTGTTGATTATAATGGGTTTTTAGAGCTTGAAAGTGATTTGGGTAAAGGTACAACTATTTCCTTGTATTTCCCTGTAATTAAAGATTATGTTGAAACCTTAAAAGTTAGTATTAAAAAGGAAACTAATTTAAACTATTCTGGAACTATTTTATTGGTTGATGATGAAGATGGTGTTAGATATATTGCTAGTAAAATGCTAAAGAAAATGGGATTTAATGTTTACGAAGCAACTAATGGGAAAGAGGCTCTTGAGGTATTTGAGAAAAATAAGGATAAAATATCTCTTGTTCTTATGGATATAGTGATGCCTGAAATGGATGGAAGAGAAGCCTTTTATAAATTAAAAGAAATGGATAGTAATGTAAAGGTTATTTTATTATCTGGTTTTACGAGAGAAGCAAGTATTGATTTACTTGTTAAGGATGGAGTTAAGGGCTTTTTATTAAAGCCATATACAATACAGAATTTAAAAGATAAGATATCTGAAGTATTATAGAATTGAGTTTTTGTCAATAGTTGTGTTTAATTAAAACTAAAATTATATAAATTTAATATAATAAAATAGGCAATATAGAAGATTAAGAATTAATAATTATTTAAAAATTGACAAAAAATACATATACTTATATAATAATTTATCAAATATTTGCGAGGGGCTATGAAGAACGTTAAAATTACACGAAAATCTTTTATTAAAATTGCTACAGTTGTTCCTTTTTTAGGAGGAGCAATAACATCATGTGGAGACAGTGGTGATGAAGATAACACAAGGGAAAGTGCTAAATATGAAATATTGTCTGATGTTAAGACAACTTTAACAGAAACTTTAATCCCTAATGAGTATTCTGACCCAAATATTTTAATAACTGATTTAGATAAAGTATTAAAAAGTGGTTATGGAACTCTTGAAGTAAAGGCAGGAGAAGCTCATATTTTAGATAAATCCTTATTAAAAGACCCCGATTCATATACAGAGGCTACAGAAAGAAAATCTCTTTTGTTTTTTCCTCAGATAACAGATATACATCTTACTGATGTTCAATCTCCAATGAGAGCAGTTTATGGATATGTATCTCATAATGGTAGTGCTTATAGGCCTCAAAGTATTTATTCAACTCATGTTTTACATTCTACTATACAAACAATCAATGCTGTCCATAAAATAGAAAAATTTAATTTTGTTCTCGCAACTGGTGACATGATAGATAATGCCGAGGGGGCTGAATTAGAGTGGTTTAATACTATTATGAATGGTGGTGTTGTAAAAGCAGTTACTGGCTCTCAAGAACATGACCCTATTCAAGGTATGGGTAATGACTTTACGGATCCATATATTGCTGAAGGTTTAGCTGATGATTTGCCTTGGTACGCATCTATAGGTAATCATGATGTTTTATATGTTGGTATTTCATATATAACAGATGAAAAAGCTAATAACTATGTTTCTAGTGAATTGTCTACCATTCCCTTTTTAGGATGTGATGTTTATAGTGGAGCTCAAAATCCTGATACTGAATATGGAGAGGTACAGTGTGGCTTTGAAAGAGATAATAGAAATGGAGCTTATTTACCGGTAGCTACAGATGCTTGTAAATCAGATTTGCCTAGATGTGATGATTTTGAAGTTGATCCAGATCCTACAAGAGCTCCATTTAGAAACCATGGAGAAATAATAGATGCCATAAAAGATGAAGGCGGATTTAATAAAAGTAATACAGATGTTCAAAAAGGATATTACTCTATAAGGCCAAATAAGGATATTCCTCTTGAATTAATATTTCTTGATTTATCAGCTACTAAAAAACATTTTGTTAAACCTAGTGGAGAATTACAAGCTAATCAAGTTTTAACGAATGCGTTGCTAGGTGCAGAACAATTTAATTGGTTAAAAGATAAGTTAGATGCTTTAAAAGAAGAAGGAGTTGCATCTATAGTAATTCATCATCAGCCAACAGATCATTTTCAATCACAATCAGAAGTTTCATCTACAGAATATATTAGCACATTAAAGCAATATGAAGATGTTTTAGCTATTATTGCAGGTCATACTCATAAAAATAAAATAAGGCAATTTCCTGCAGAAAATGATAATGAATTTCCATTTGTGGAAGTTGTAACTTGTGGCTTATTAGATTTTCCTGAACAATCTAGAATATATGAAGTTGTTTATAATAATAATGGAACTATTTCATTGTTTACAACTATGCTTGATCATGCTTCTAAAAAAGATAGCTTTTCTTATAATGCTAGAAGGTTGGCTCTTGCCTACACACAGGTTGATAAAGGTGGATTCGGTGATTATGGAACAGGAACTATAGATGATAGAAATAGAGAAATAATTATTCCTATTTCAACTAAACTTCAAGCTAAATTAGAGGCTTTAACGGTATCTAGTAACTATGTTAAGTCTTTAAAAATTAACTAAATTTTGAAATTTTAGTTCAAAATTCAAAAAATAAACAATTCATTGGTTATTTTTTCAAATGAAAACAAAGAATTTTGTTTGAATGCTTTTAAAATATAAAAAATACTAGACTAATTAGGCTGTTTGTAGTAAATTAGTATAAATTTTATGATTTATGGAGTTTTATGGAGATTAAAAAAAGTGGGGCGAATTACTCTGCAATTGTTTCTATTGGTGAAAAATTAAAAAAAATGAGCTCGGAAACAGGTTTGGAGTATTTATATTTGAATAGGGGAATTAACGCTGTTGTAAATATTGATTTATCTAATATAATTCCTCTAATTGATTTTAATTCAACAGATATACAAGTGTACCCGCCAAATAATGGTAGAGAGCAACTAAGAAATGCAATAAACACAGAGTTTTTTCAAAACACAATAAATAGTGATGACTTATTTGTTGTTGGTGGAGGAATGAATGGGTTAAAGCTAATTACAGAAGTAATAGATGTAGAAAAAATTTATATATCTAAGCTTTTTTGGGGAGCTTATACCAATGTAATGAAAGTTAATAATGTTGATTTCGCTCATTATGAAAACTTTGAAGAATTACAAAATAATATAGAAAACTTAAAAGGCTCTGCTGTTATAATCTGTGACCCTAATAACCCTGTTGGTAATAAATATGATGATGAAATGCTATTGAAATTAGCAAAAGAATTGTCTGAAAATGATGTTACTGTTATTTGGGACAGCCCATATAGAAGGTTGTTTATGGATGAAAGTGATGATTTTTATTCTAAATTAGCTAAATTAGAAAATATTATAATAGTTGAAAGTTTTAGTAAGTCTGTTGGTTTAAGTGGGCAAAGGGTAGGTTTTGTTTATACTGGTAATAAAGATTTTAATCATGAATTTAAAATACATTTATTGTACACAACTAATGGAATTAATGCATTTTCTCAATTATTAATTGAAAAAATCTTAACTACTGATGTTGGTAGAGTCGTAGCAAGTGATTTTAAGGAAAAAACTGTTGAAGATATTAGTAAAAATATTAAATATTTAAAAGAAAATAACTTTTTGGCACAAAGATTTTATACGAATAGTGTTCCTGTAGGAATCTTTGTTATAGTCAATAAAACTTTTGATGAATTAATGGAAAAAAGAATTGGTTCTGTATCATTGCCATATTTCACAACTCTTCCAAAAGAAGAAGCTGAAAAATATTCAAGAATATGCGTTTCCGTTCCCCATGAAAAATTTAAAAGTTTCTTTGATAAATTTTTATCATAATCATAATAAGGAGGTTGTTATGAAGAAAACTATTGTAGTTTTATTAACTTTGGCTTTTGTTTTATCTTTTAGTTCCTGTAAGAAGAAAGGAAAATTAGCAGGAGATACAAAATTAATCCCTGAAGGAACAAATGCAATTGCTGAAATTAATGTTTCTGATTTTATGAAATTAGAAAAAGTTAAAAAAGAAGTTACCAAAGAAGGTAAAATGTTTACTAAAATGACAGGTATTAAGCCATCTGATGTTAAATCTATTACGCTTTTTGCAACAGTAGACAAATTAAGAGACTTAGAAAGAAAACCTAATTTTGGTGTTTTAATCAATGGTAGTGGTTTTAGTAAAGACATGTTCAGCAAACTACCTAAAGGATTTAAAAAATTAGCATATGCTGGTACAACGATTTTTAATGATGATGGGTTTGGATTTGCTCTTGTTGGTAAAACCTTAGTTGGTGGTACAGTTGATAATACTAAAAAAATCCTTGATTTAAAAGCCGGTAAAGGAAAAGCTGCTAATGTTAAAGAATTTGCTGCTATTTTTGCAAAATTAAATGCATCTTCAGCAAAAGGGGCTGTTGTTGTTCCTAAATCAACTAAAAAAGATTTATCAAAAATGACTAAAATGATGCCTGTTCCTGGAGTAGCTGGAGTATTACAGAAATTAGAAGTTTTAGCTGTTGGCGCAAATGTTTCATCATCTTCAATTGAAGTTAAATTAGTTTTAAAATCAGATGCAAAAGCAGTTAAAACTCTTGTTGATGGTTTAAAACCTATGCTTAAAATGTTTGGTGCAAAAGCTGCTCAAATGGATAAACAAATGCCTGGTGCTAAAGATGCTTTTGATTCTATTAAATTAGAAGCTGATGGTGCTTACTTAAAAGCTTCAGTTAAAATTCCTGCAAAAATGCTTGATAAGATGTAATTTCTTAATAATTTTCTTCGCCCACTACTGTGGTATTATTCTTTATGTATAAAATAATGCTTATTTATTGAATATAAACTAGAAATCTAACTCAAGAATAATTTCTTCATTTATATCAAAATCACTATCTTTAATGAAATCTTCTGGAAGAAAATCAATTAATACAAATTGTCTTTTTTCTGTTTTTATTTCTGTTTTCACTAATTCCATTTTATACCTCCATTGATGATGTGTGTTGATGTAGGATAAAATCCTACTTTCTGACTTATTGTATGAATTGGTCGGGTGATAGTCAAGTTTTTTATTTAATTTTTTTTAAATAATTAAAAAAAATCATTGACAATCTGCTTTATATTAACTATTCTCAGGGCGTCTGATTTCTACTTAGGAGGTGTATGAAGATAATTATTTTTCTTTTATTTCTCTTTGTTTTTGTATCTTGTGGGAGATATAAACATGAAGAGGGGGTATCTTTAAAAGATAGTGAAATAAGATTGACTTTATTTCACACAACAGATATTCACTCAAAAATTCTTCCATTTCAATTTACCCCAAACTCTTGGGATAAAAAAGAAGGTTTAGCTCCACAGGACCCACAAGCTCATTGTAATTGTGACCCTGGGTATTATTCTGAAGGAGAAGATTGTAAGCCTATTACTACAGCTGGAAAGTGTGAACTTGATTCTGATTGTAGTGCAAGCAAATCTCATTGTTATCAAGAAAATAATCAATGTTATGAATGTTTAAAAACAGATGATTGTACTAGTAATGAGAAATGTGTTAATTTTAAATGTGTAAATAAAACACAGGGTGCATTTCAATGTGAAGATAGAGCAAATATGTGTAGTTCCCATGGTAAATGTTATGATGATAATGGTAGTCAATTTTATGGTGGTATGGCTAGATTAGCCTATATACTTGAAAAAGAAAAAGCTAAAAGTAATAGATGGGTGTATATAGACACCGGAGATATTTATCAAGGTGCCCCGATTTTTAACTTTTTTCAAGGAGAGCCCGAGCTTAGAGCTTTAAGTTTACTAAAGGTTAATGTACAAACATTAGGTAATCATGAATTTGATCAAGGTATTAATAACTGGATGAAGCAAGTTAGAAATTGGACTTCATATCCATTGCTTGCAGCTAATTATATCTTTTTTAGTCAACCAAATTCAAATGCTGAAAATCAAATGCCTTCCATTATTATGCCATATAATATCATTAGAAGAAATGGTTTAGATATTGCAGTTGTTGGTCTTGCAAATACTGCATCTATGGTTAGTATTTTTGATGCAGGTAATTCTATGGGGCTTGCTCCAGAAGATATGAGAGAATCTGCCCAGTACTATATTGATTTATTAAAAGATCAAGTCGATTTAGTTGTAATTGCATCTCATGCGGGGCTTGATGTTGACCAACAATTGTGTAAAAAATTATCAAATGCTGATGTTATTTTAGGTGGTCACCACCATGTAGTAACTGATCCACCTCAAGAGATTATAAATAAAGATGGTGGAAAATGTATTTTAGTACACAGTGGCGTTAACTTAAAATTTTTAGGAGTTTTAAATTTAGTTTTAAAAGATGTTAAAGATGGTGAAAATTTTGCTGGTTTAGAGGTTGTTTCAACTAGTTTAAGAGAAATACCTATTGACAATAGTATAGATAATCAAATTGAAGCATCTAAAAAAAGAATTAAGCAATATAAAGAAGGAATAGCTATTCCTGAAGAGCTATATCAATCAGATTCAAAAGCTGTCATAATGTATAATAAAATGACAGAAATGCTTGCAAATTATGAAGATGCAATGTACCAAATATTAAATGTTGATGAATCTATTGGTTCTGCTGAAGATTTAATAAATAGAATTGACCTAAACGGAGGCTCTTCTCCTTTAGGTAATTTAGTCGGTGATGCAATGAGAACAAGAGAATTTGTTGATGCTGACTTTGCTATTACGAATTCTTTAGGAATTAGAGCTGATTTACCAACGGGACCAATTAAAATTTCAAAGATTTTTGAAATCTTTCCTTTTAATAACTCTATTACAACTATGACATTATCAGGAAGAGAAGTTCAGGAAATGTTTGATTATGTTGCTGAGCACTCAGCTGAAAGAGGTTGTGCAACTCAGGTTCAAGTATCTGGTATTGAATTGGTGTTAGATTGCAAAAATAAAGTAGCAAAAGATATTAAAATTGGTAAAAATAAAGAGCCTTTAAATCCTTATGCTTTCTATGAAGTTGCAACTAATGATTATATGGCAAGAGGTGGTAGTGGTTTTAGTATGCTCGCAAGGGTAACAACTAAAGTTGATACTGGTATTGAAATTAGAAATGTTGTTATTGATTTTATTAGAAAAAAACACAAAATTAGATTGTCTGATTTTGAAGATTCTAATAGAATTCGTACTATGAAATAGGGGAGAATATGAAAATAAAAATTATATTAATGTTATTGTCTCTTGTTTTTGTAATTTCATGTGGTGAAATTGAACAAGGAAAAGTTGATTTACATGGAAAATTATTTCAGTTTAAAGTTGATGTTCTTAATGCTCCTGAAACTACTCAATTATTACCTGCTAATATTCCATATCATGATGGAGAATTTCAAGTAGAAATAAAAGTTACTGCGTTGGATTTTTACGGAGAAAAAGTTACAGATTTAAAAAATCAATTAAGAGTTTATACTTCTACTGGTACTTGTAACCCTGGTAATATTTCTGCTAGTGATTTTATTGATGGAGAAACCACTTTAACTGTTTCGTTATTAAAAACATTTGATGAGTCTTATATTATTGTAGAGGATAGCGGTAATGGCGTAATTGGTGTTTCTGATGAAGATAAAAAGTTTTATTTTAAAGGTTTAGATATTTATGATATTCAGTTGCCAAGTAATAGTACTGCAGATGCTTCGAACTTCTTTAATGATAGTTATATAAGAATTTCACAAAATACAGATCCGGATGGTAGTAATCCACATAAAAATTTAATGGTGATTTATGCAAGTGGTAGTGGTATGTATATTATTGATACAGACAGGATGCATATCAATGAAGCAGGAGATAATACTGGTGCTTGTATGATTAAAGATGGAACTGGAAATTGGATTAAAAATCCTAATTTTGAAGGATATTCTACTATGTATGTGTATTCTCGGAATGCTCCAATTAATTTTGATGGAGATTCTTCTGTTGGTGCCGGTGAAGAAGATTTTAAATATTTAAGAGCTGGTCACAAATTAGATTGGTTTAGTGGTAACTTGGTTGAGTTTCCTCCAGGTATATCAAATGGAATGACAGAAATGGGATTCCCTTTGTGGGAAATGATTAGTGGTGAAATGGATTTAGATGAGTCTGTTCTAGATGAAAGAATGAAGGATATCCCTATTTGTGAATTAGATCATTCTGAATTTGTTGCAGGTAGGAATGATGCTACCAATATAAAAAATCTTGAGAGATACGAATCTAATATCGTAGAAATAAAAGATGTTCAAATTGGTACTTTTGATGCAAATAATAAAGATTATAAAATTTATTCACAATGGCAGGTTTATCCAATTGGAACAGATATTACGGCAACAGATAAACCAACATTTAGAGTTGTTTCTATAAATGGAGCAAGTGAATTTGATTTAATGTTTCATCAAAATAAAGATGAAAATTGTACTGGTGAAAATTGTGAAAAAATACTTAAAAAAGGAACTCAAATTTCTTATGTTAGAGGTATTTTACATCATGTTTATAGCGATATATGGGTTATTTACCTTAGAAGTAAATGTGATATTAAATTAAAAGATGATAGTTTGGGTGGTTGGAATAATATGATAAACAATGACCCTGAATGTAATAAATAAATAGGAGTAAACATATGAAAAAAGCAATGATTTTATCTTTATTAGTATTCTTAAGCCTGAGTTCTACCTTATTAGCTGGCGATTGGATTGATTCACAAGTGACTTTTAAGTTTAGTGATGATAATATTTTTGAAACATCAAGAAGAAGTAACTCTCCAAGATTTGGAGATACTAATACTCAATTATTTAATGAAGGATTAAATACATATAAAACCGGTGATGAAACAGAGTCACAGTTAGTTGTATATAAAAAATTTGATGGTTTTATTGAAGGATTAACAACAGAAAGTGCATTTGTATTTAATTTATCTGTTTTTAATAATGAAACTGGGGACTTATTAACAAAATTAAAAGAAGATGGTTCTTATGTAAGAATTCAATACAAGATGGGAGATAGTAAGTTTTCTATTTTAGCTTTTCCATATAATTCAGATAGATTTTTACTTGGTTGGACTTATGATTTATCTTGGGGAGGACAATCAATGTGGCCTAAGAGTAAAATAAATAAAAAAACTCCTGTGCCTGGGATTAAATTTAGTTGGACAAGTGAAATGGCAGGTTTGTTCTTAGGCTTTAAAACTCGTTCTTTTAATACAAACTTAATTGAAGAAGGGCCAAATGGGCTTGAAACAAAGGATACAATATCTACAACATGGGGAATTCTTAGTGGAGCTTATCTTGATTTGGCAGATATGATTAAACTAGATGTGCATGCTGGACTTTTTGATAAAGGAACAAATCCTTTACAGAGTAGAAATGATGTAGACTTAGATAAAGAAAATGTTTTTGGACATAGAATTTATGCAAAAGGTATTTCGGGAAGATTATCTTATAGATATAATACAACATTAAGTGTTTCAGATGTAATGAAAGTTTACAGAAATATAGACCCTAGAGATGATTTGAAAGATATCGCAAAAAAGGATGATGCAAAAAAAACTGAAAATAAAGACTTGGGTAGTGGTCTAGGATTTGTTGCTTCTTTTGAAGGCGTTTATTTGACAGAACAGTTAAGGGATGCAGATAATAGAGATAATTTAATTGATTTTAATGGTTGGGCAACTGATTTAAAATTTAGAGTATCATCAGGTTCATTTAAAGTAAATATGGATTTTATTATGAGAAATCCTCAGTTCTTATTGTTTAATGTTCCCGGATTAACTGCATTTGAATCTATTACTAGTAATTCTAAATTAACAACAGAGAAAATGTTTTCAATTGGTGGAGAGTATACTTTGATGGAGCATTTGACTTTGGGGTTCTTGTATGGTTATAAAATGCCTGCATCATATAAAGGCGAGGGTAGTGATTCTATCATTGTTATAAAAGATAGAGAAGATCAATCCTCTTTTACTGGTGGTCTAACCAAAAATAAAGTAAGACTCCCTTCAGATGTAGATGTTAAACCAATTACTTCATTAAAATTTTCTATATTTTATGAGTTATCAAAAGGGACTGAAGTTTCTGGTGAGTTGTCTTATTTAATTGATCAGAACGATTCAACAGTAGACGAAGAAAGTAAAAGAGTGATAAGAAGTGATAGTGAAACAAAAAAACTTGGCTTTGCAATATATCTAAGAAGTAGATTCTAAATCTTACCCAAAATAACTATTAATAACAATATAAAAAACTTTTTATTCAAAAATTTGATTTTTAAAATTAAAAAAACTATAATAATGTTATAAGGTTATGAGGTTTTAAATGGCTGTAAATATTATCGGGTTGGATATTGGTACTAGTTCAATGAAATTAGTTTGTTTAAAGCAAACTAAAAAATTAACATCTCTTAAGAGTTTTGCTATTGTTCCATTGCCAACAGAGTCAATTGTTGATGGTGCATTAATGAATACTTCTGCTATCTCAGATAGTTTAGTTAAAATTCTAAAAGAAGTTAAAGTTAAAACTAAAAATGTTGCATTATCTATTTCTGGACATTCAGTTTTTGTGAGATTTATACGAACAACAACTGTTAATGATGATGAATTAGAAGAACATATTAAGTGGGATGCAGAATCTTACATTCCAGTTAATATCAATGATGTTTATATTGATTTTCAAAAATTGACAGGAGTACCAGATCAATCTGGGGAAATAGAAGTCCTTTTAGTTGCTGCAAAAAGAAATATGGTTGATGAATATGATCAGCTTGTCAAGTCTATAGGTTTAAAGCCTGCAATTGTTGATATTGATGCATTTGCACTACAGAATGTTTATGAATTTAATTATCCGAACAGATATAATGATGAAAATGTTGTTATTATCAATATTGGGTCAGCAATTACGAATATTAATATTATTGAAAAAGGAATTTCAAAATTTGTAAGAGATATTTCTATTGGAGGCATGGAGGTAACTGAAGCTGTTTCTCAATATTATGGATTATCTGTTGAAGAGGCTGAGAATATTAAACTAGGAGCATTACAAGGTGATTCTAATTTGGTTAACTCAAAAGAATTGCATGGTATATATGAAGATGTTGCTAGTCGAATTGCGGGTGAAATATTGCAGACTATTGATTACTACAGAACCCAAGCTGCTGGAGATGATATTGATAGATTATATCTTTCCGGTGGAGGTTCAAAAGTAGAGCTCATAACAAAAAGGTTAGGAGAGTCATCTGGTATTCAGGTTGAATATTTAAATCCATTTAATAATATTAATATTGATCCAAGAATGTTTAATATTGATTTTATTAGAGAAAATGGTATTTTAGCAACTGTTGCTGTTGGGTTGGCATTAAGAAAGGTGGAAAGCTAATGATTACATTAAATTTATTACCAATAAAAGAAGGACTAAAGTATAAAAAACAACTTAAGCAATTTATGCTTTTTTTAGTCGTAATAATTTTGATTATTACAGGGAATATTGTTTTTTATCTTCATCACAATACACTTGTTGAACAACAACGTTTAAAGGTAAATAAGCTTCAAAAAGATGTTAACCAATATAAGAATTTACTTGGTGATTTAAAAAAAGAAAAAAAGAAGAGAGAAGAGTTTTTAAGAAGAATTAATGCAATTAATGCATTAGAAAAATTAAAGAAAAATTTATTAAAGACACTTGATGAGATTAATAGGCAAATACCAGATAAAACATGGTTGATTGTTCTAGATAAAAAAAATAATAAAATTGAATTAAAAGGGGGGGCTGCATCTTATGATAATGTAACTCGTTTTGTTGCATCTTTAATGGGGCAAGGTAATATATTTTCTAAAGTTGAAATCAAAGAAATTCATTCTGAAACTTACACTGGTAAACTTAAGCAAGGGAAATATACTCAAGCTTTAAAATATATTGCTTTTAAAATTGATTGTGTATTAAAAGAGAGGAAAAACAATGAATGATATTTTAGAGAATTTTTCATCATTAAAAACAGGACATAAAATAGCCATTGTTGTTGTTGTTACTGTTTTGGTTAGTGCTATAAATTATTTTCTCTTCTTTTCCCCATTAGAAGAAGACTATATGAGACTTCTAAATAGAAGAAGCTCTCTTGAAGAAAAGAAGTTGGAATATGATGATAAAAGTAAAACCCTTGAAATGGATAAAGCCATTAATAGGAAAATTGATGAAAAACTTATTGAAGAACAAACTAAGCTTCCAAATAGAACGGAAACAGATGTAGTTATTCATGCTATTGGTATAATGGCGGATACAACTCTTGTTAGAATTAATAATATAGAGCCACAAAAAGAGATTGTAAGAGATTTATATGTTGAAAAGCCTATTAAATTAGAAATAAATGGATCTTTCCATGAAATATTAAACTTTTTAAATAAAGTTGGCGAAGCAAATAGAATTATCAATATGAATGATATAAAAATGAGTAAGCCTGTTTATAAAAATCAAAAAGTTTTAATTGATGCAGAATTAACAATTAAAATTTATAGATTTAAAAAAGAAAATGAAGGGCAAAAAAATAAAAAGGGTAAAAAGAAAAAATAGTAATTTGGAGTTTTTATGAAAACGAAGTTTACAAATAAATTTAAAAAATATATTATTTTTATTGTGATTACAATTTTGGCATCTGGTTGTTTTCCAGAGTATCATTCTCAAAAAAAATTATCTATGAAAAAAGATAGGAAGAAAGATATAAATAAACTTTATGATGGGATAATGAAAAAAATTGATTTAGGTAATGATAATTATGTTTATCCTGATCACAAATTAGCAGATCCTTTTCAATCTATCTTTAATAAAAAAGTAAATGATACTTCCCCCATTATTACATCAGATATAAAAATTACAGAAAATATTAGTAAAATTTCAGAGTTACAACGCTTTGATTTAGATGAGTTGAAACTTGTTGGTCTTGTATATGGAACGACTTCTAATGATAGAAGAGCTCTTTTAAAAGATCCTACAGGTAAAACCCATAATGTTAGAGAAAGAGAGTTTGTTGGTAAAAACTCTGGCCGTATTCTATCTATTAAAAAAGATAGAATTATTATAAATGAAGAAAGCTATGAACTTAGTGGTAAAAGAATTGTTAATAGAATTCCTATAAAATTAGAAACGGAAGAATAAGAGGTGATTATGAAACGAATAAGTATGTTGTTAGTGATGGTTCTGTATCTTTACTCTGTAAGTATATTATCTTTAGATAATAAGATATCTAAGATTAGTATAAAAGAATCTACAGGAAGGATTGAATTGAATGTTCAAGGAACTCAAAAGCCTACATTTACGGTATTTAAACTAAGGAACCCCCTTCGTTTGATTATTGATATATCAAATGCTTCTATTGAAGGAATTGAATCTCCAATAAATGTAAATAATGAAATTATAAAACAGATTATAACATCTCAATTTGAAGATGATATAAACACCACTAGTAGAATAATGCTTTCACTTAAAAAGGATGGCAAGTATTCAGTTAAGTCTATTGGAAACAGATTCGTCTTGTATCTAGAAGACAGCAGTATTTCAGGTAATCGCTACATTGTAAAGAAAAAAAGTAATTACAATGAAAATGATTTCGTAAAGAATCAGGATAATAAAAAAAGAGATGAAGAAATAAAAAAAATCAGGCTAAAGCTTTTGAAGAAAGAACAAGAGATAAAAAGAGTTGAGAATCTCTTAAGAAAAAAAGAAAAAGCTATATCCTTAAAAGAAAGTAATTTAGAACAAAAAAATAGAGAGTTAAATTCTCTAAAAACCAAATTGTTATCTTTAAACAATTCATTAAATAAAATAGAAAATTTAAACAAGAATCTAACAAATGAATTAAGTAAGAAAAACAACTTATTAAAATCTAAAGATAAAAGAATTGCTTTACTTGATAAAAAACTTATAAAGAACAATCAAAAAATTGTTAGCAATCAAAAAGAAATAAATTCTTTATCTAAAAAACTAAATAGTGGAAAAAAGAATTCTAATAACTTAAAAAATAAAAAATTAACTAATAAAATAAACTCATTATTAGCTGAGAATAAAAAATTAAAATCCAGAAGCAATAACATGAATAAAAACTTAAATAGGTTGAAAATTAAAAGAGATGGTATTGCTAAAGAAAAACTAAATATTGATAAAAAATTGAGAAAAGAAAGGAATAACTATTTGTCTTTAAAACAAGAATATTTAAAAATATCAAATAAAAATACAAAAATAGAAAATGAGAAGAAAGCTCTTTTAATTGAAAATAAAAAATTAAAAGCTAATCTAAATCAACAATCTAGAAATAATAATAAACTTGCTTTAGAGAAAGAAAAAAGAAAAATGGAAAACGAGAAGAAGCAAATAGAAAATGAAAATTTAAAATTAAAAGAACAATTAGCCAATTTAATTGCAAATCAAAAAGAAATAGTTGTTAAAGAAACTAAAATAAGTAAAAAAAATAAAAATACAAAATTGAACGATTTGAAAGTTTTAAAATATAAGAATAAAGTTGTAATAAATCTTAATATTAAAGATTATTCTGGTGATTTTGAAATTAGAGAGTTAACTAACCCTAAAAGAATCGTTATTGATTTACCTAATACTGAAATGAATAAGAATCTAAAGAGAAATATTGCTTTTAAGGATTTATTGCTTAGTTCAATAAGATTAGGAAAGAATAATAGTGGTTCGAGAGTTGTTGTTGATATTAACTCTAATTCTAGTATTCCTAAATATTTTCTGAAAAAAGATAAGAATATTTTAAAATTAACTTTACTCACAAATAAAATGGTTCTAACGAATAATTTGATTGATGCTGAAACTAAAAATGACAATAATTATACATCTGTTGTTTTAAAATTTGATGATAATGTAAAATACTCTCTTATAAGAGAAGATAGTGATTTAGCGGTAATTAAATTTTTTAATGTGAAAACTCCAGAAAGATTACAAAATACAATCGAAGTTAAGAATAGAAATAGTATTGTTAGAATGGCATCAATTTTTCAATCATCTAATGATACAATTTTAGCTGTAAAGTTACAAAACAAGTCTAATAATAATTTTTCATTAAAAAACAATGTGTTTGTTTGGAAATTTAGAAATGTAAAAACTAATGTTTTAGTTAAAAAAGAATCAAGTAATATTAAATATTTATCAACACAAACAGCTTCTTATCAAGCAAATACTACATCAAATAGTACTAAAAGAAAATATTATGGTAAAAGAATTTCTATAGATTTCAAAAATGCAGACATACATGATGTATTGGAATTAATTGCTGATGTTAGTAAAATAAATATTATAACTTCTGATGATGTTTCAGGAACGGTTACAGTAAGACTAAGAAATGTTCAATGGGATAAAGCTTTAGATGTTATTCTAAAAACTAAAGGATTAGGAAAAGAAATACTTGGTAATATTATAAGAGTTGCTCCATTAACTATTTTATCAAAAGAGCTACAAGATAGAATTGATATGGAGAACAAAAAGAAGGATAATATACCACTTAATGTTAGATTAATTCCTGTTTCTTATGCCCACGCAGAAGAATTAGTTGAGCAAGTTAAAGGTATTTTGAGTAAAAGAGGTAAAGTTACTGTTGACACAAGAACAAATGTGCTAATTGTAAAAGATTTAGCTGGTAAATTAGATAATGCAGAAGCATTAATTAAAAATTTAGATACTGAAACTCCTCAAGTTTTAATTGAAGGAAGGATTGTTGAAGCTTCTTCAAGTTTCTCTACAGAAAAAGGTATTCAGTGGGGTGGTGGAGTTGAGCTAGGCCCTAAGAATGCTTCTCAAACAGGTTTATATTTTCCATCAAGTATTGGAGCCGTTGGATATAAAGGTAGTGATCAATGGGTTACAAATTTACCTGCGACAGGCGCAGAAGGTTCTGGTGGAGGAATCTCTCTGTCTTTAGGTTCAGTTAATGATAGTCTTAATTTAAAATTAAGACTTGCCGCCGCTGAAGCAGAGGGTAAATTGAAAATTGTTTCTTCTCCAAGAATATCAACATTGGATAATAAAGAAGCATTGATTGAAACTGGTGTTAAAATTCCTATTATGACCTTAAATGCTCAAGGTGTTCCTGCTTCTAAACTAATTGATGCTAAAATAAAATTAATTGTAACACCTCATATTACTGCAGATGGTTCAATTATTTTGAAAGTTGAAATGATAAAAGAAGAGCCTGACTTTAGCCGTGTTAACTCACTAGGCGACCCCGCAATTATTTCTAAAAATGCTAAAACGGAGCTTTTAATAAAAGATGGTGAAACTGCGGTAATTGGTGGAATGTATACTAAAAAGTTATCTGATGAAGAAAAAAGAGTTCCTTTATTAGGAAGTATTCCTGTTCTTGGTTGGTTCTTTAAAAGTACAAAACATACTGATGAGAGATCAGAGCTTTTAATTTTTATTACTCCAAGAATTATTAATAGAAATAATACAATTATAAATAAATAGGAGAAATACAATGAAATATATATTAAGAATATTCATAGTACTAATGATTACACTGACAACATCTTCATGTTTTGATAATTTATATAACCTGCAAATACGGGGAGCTATATTGCCTAGTGATAAGGATTGTTCGTATCAGTATGAGATTGATGGTACAAATGCAAGATTTTTAGAAGATGGTACAATGATGGATCTTGCTTATACTAAACTTGCGGGTGCATACACTCATAACTATAAATATTTACTTGGACTTGGACTTATAAATGTTTTAGATGCTGATATGAAATCAAGAGGTGAAGTTAGTGGTTATGCAAACTCAATAGAAACTAAAAGCATTGTTGTTAAAACATATACTGATCAAAATGTATTAGTTGATAGTGATGTAATTACGAAGAATGTGATTATTGATCCTAAATCAGGTGGAGTCGTTTTAGTTCCCTTGTTTAGAAATATTCTAAAATGGGAAGGGGAAACTGGTGATAATAGTAGAGGTTTTTTATATTCTAGTTTTTACGACAATGAGGGTGGAAATGGATTATTAACAAAATATGTAACTGTAGATATTGTTATAAATGCAGAAACTCTTGCTGGAGAGTATGCAACATCTAATCATTTTAAATTTAGAATCAACTTATGTGTAGACTGTTTGTTATGTCCTGATAAAAATGTTACGAATGATTCTGTTTGTAATGCTCCTACTTCTTTAGTAGATTCGTGTCAACAAAGGGGGGTTCTTCAACCAACAGTGTTTTATTCATATTGTGGATTACATCAAGATACTCCTCCTTTATGTGTTCAACAAGAAGCCGAATAAACCCTATGAATACAATAGAGAAACTTAATAATATAATCAATTATATAGATTCAAATAAAGGAAAAGAAAGGGTATCTACAAGTATTAGTTTTGATGATATTAGTTTAGATGATTTAAATTTAGAAATTGTTGTTGGCTCTAGGGTTAATATACAATCAGAAAAGAAAACTTTTAGTTTAAATAATGATGTACTATTAGAAAACTATTTGAAATCAATTTCTCAATATAGAAAATATCAAAGCAAAACGCCTAAGTATTCTCTTAGAACTTTAGATTTAGATTTAGATATTAATTTAGAAATAAATCAGAAAATTTTAGTAGAGAAAGTTAGAACACTTAAGAAAACTCCTGAAGATATAAAAAGAGATATTAATATTACTTTACTTGAAAACCTTAAAACATCTATCTTTCTTTACAATAATATTCATAAAGAAAAGAAGTATAAAGCTAGTTTTGATGATCTTCATTTAGATATTGAATTAGAATCTATAACAAAGAAAGTAAATAAAGTTTATGATGCTCCAATTAGTAATGGCGAGGCTGTGACTCGTCATACAAATGGAGAGAAAAATAATATAACTGATAAGAATAGAGTTAATATTTTAAAAGAAAAATTAGATAATATTAAAAAATTTAGAAAAAGAGCTACTGTTTATAGTAAATTAAATGATGATTTTAATGCTCAATTAGATAATGACTTGGATATTAGTATTACTCTAACTAAAAAAGGAAAACAGTTAATCTCTTTAGATAAAAAAAATAGAATTAAAAAACTTGAGCAATTATTAGAATCTATTAATTCCTATAAGGAGAGAAGAAATGAGCTTTAGGGAAAAATTTAATAAAATAAAAGAATCCTGTGAAGATTTACAAGAAATTGCATTAATAGGTAAAGATGGGATTATTGTTGATAGTACATTTAACGATGAAGTTTTAGAAGGATTGACTATAGAGTTTTCTACTGTAATCAATAAAATATCAATAATTCTTGAGTCTGTAAATGATAATATCAAAGAAGAGATAATGATTACTAATAAGTATACAGTATTAATCAAGCCAATAAGTGATTATTATTTTATTATTTTATTTATGAAAGAGTCTGGTAATATTGGAAAAGCTAGATTTGTAGTTAGAAAAAACAGTCTATGGTTTCAAGAAGCAATAAGATAGTTCTCATTGAAGGGCCAAATCTTAATTTAGTTAAAAAAAGAAAAGAAATATATCAATCTAGGATAGATTTAGATGAAATTATTAATAAAATAGAAAAATTTATAGAAATTGAATATTTTCAATCAAATATAGAGGGTGAGATTATTAATAAACTCCAAAGTTTGATGAGCGATGAAACTATAATAGGTATAATCATTAATCCCGCAGGGTATACTCACACTAGTGTTGCAATTAGTGATACTTTAGAAATTATTAGTAATAAATTAAAAGTTGAAGTTCATTTAACTAATTTGTATAAAAGAGAAAATTTTAGGCAAGAATCATATACTGCTAAAAATGTAGATTTAGTGATTTCTGGAGCTGGTAATTATGGTTATTATTTAGCTGCAAAGTATATTGTTGATAATCTTTAAGATAATTTTTTATAAATAGTGTAAAATAGATCAAGTTTTTTTGAATATGAATAAATGTTCATGCATAATAAGAAGGAAATTATATTTAATAGACTTTTGAGCCCAAAAACCAGTTGCTTTACAATTATGTTGATGCTTTATGATATCTTCTTTTAATTTAAACCCAACTTTCAAAAATCTTTGCATTACCATGAATGCTAATGGTTGATACATTTTATTTCTTCTAGTATCTCCCATTAAAATAGCACAATATCTATTTTGTTTAGTCACTCTATATAATTCTTTTGCGATTATTTCGATTTCATCACAAAATTTATCCAAGTCATGAATATTAGAAATATCTTCTTCTATCTTTTTATCTGAATATTTAATTATATCAACATAAGGAGGGTGGGTTAAAATTAAATCTATAGAATTATCATCTATTTTAGATAAATTTCTTGCATCATTTAACTCAATGGTAATTTTATTATCAAAATCTTCATCTATTTCAAAATCAAGCAATTCATTTGTTAGTTTAATTGCTTTAGGGTTTATATCATAGGCTATTAAATTTCTATTAAGAAGTTTTGCTTCAATAGCTGTTGTTCCTCCACCTATCATTGGATCTAACAAATAATCTCCCTTTTTAGAATATCTTAATATTATATTTCTCACAACTTCTGGAGCCCAATTTCCTCTATATTTTGAATTATGTGTTGCCCAATTTCCTCTTCTTGGATATGACCAAACAGTTGATGTTTCTTGTTCAAAATTTTCAGGAGCTAGCTTTTTAATTTTTTTCATAATGTACTATGTAAAAAATTTTGTTTTCAATTGAGTAATCTATAAATAATTCTTTAGGAACTTTCTTCATATATTCTAACATATTTTCTTGGGTATTAAATTCTATAACTTCAATATTACTTAAGGTATCAAAATAATAATTATCATCTTTTTCACTTAGGTATAAATCCCAGTTTTTACTACCTTGCAATACAAATTTTTCAAGAATTTCATCATTTAGATAGTTTATTGCATCTGCTTCAATCTGGTATAGTTTCTTGTATTTTTGAACATTCATTATCATTTTTACGCTCCTTTAAAACAAGCTCAAGCTCTAAATTTAAATAATCGAAGATTTTATTTAAAGTCTTATTATTCAAATTATTACTTCTTATAGCTTGGTAAAATGTTGCTCTCCCAATTCCTAATGTCTTATAAACATCAGATGGTTTTAAATTATTTTTTATGAGATATATTTTTATATCTCTTTCAATAGTATTCAATATTGTATCCTAAAAAATAAACAATGTCAATTAATTTATAAACAAGTTCTAGTTTTTACAAATTATTTTATATCTAGCAGTTCTAACTAAGGAAATACTGTTATAATTATTAATATCTGTAAATTCAAACTGCCAAATGTTATAAACTTCTGTTTTTTTATCTCTCTCAAAGAAAAGACATACAACTTTTTTATCTGTATATTTTTGCCATTGCCTAAATGGATAGTAAAGTTGTCTAATTATAGTATCTTTTGTCTTTGAATTTTTTGCTTCGATTAATACAACTTGTTTTTTTCCCTCATAACCTGCATCAACCTCTGTTTGAACACTTTCTGTATAAATAGAAAACTTTCCCACATTAAAATTAATTTTTGGAGTATACTTTCTTCCTCTTATTGTTAAAACAAGAGAATTATCATTCATAAAAGTTCTAATAAGGCTTGTTGCATAAGCATAATCTAAATGTTGCATTTCAGAATCACCCGTTTTAGATGTATCTAAACAAAAATCAAGAATTGACTCATGCTTTTCTATATCGCAATCAATTTTGGGAATATCAATATATCCTTCTCCTTTAATTATTGAATAAACTCCATTTTTAATAGGTAATAAAAATAAACCATTATCAATAAAAACTTGTGGTCTATCTTTTCTTGAATCTTGTTTGCAAAGTAGTCTAACTTCTTTTTGAGCTGTTTTCTTAAATACTTGTGTAGATTCTTTTATCATTTTACTATCAATTGTAAATGGAGATTTATTAAAATCATGATCGTTTATTCCATGATCTTTAAATATTTTTTCCCATGATTCATTTGATGCCATTTTTCTCCTTAATAGATGGAAAGCATAATTCATTTAACTTGATTTCATCAAAGTAATACTTACAGCCCACTTCTTTTATATAATCCAACATATCCTTGTATTTTTCATCTTTAAATTTATCGCTTAAAATATAAATAAATTCAACATTATAATTAAAAGAATATAATAATTTTCTATACTGTTTTATTTTGAAAAAACATGTTTGAGGCTTCTCATCAACAGAACCTGAACCACCTTCTTCTTGAAATTTAATTTCAATAATATATATAGTATTATTTTTATGAACATAAATTGCATCATCTGGTAAAAGTTGTTTTGAAATAATATTTTTCCAATTAAAATTAGAATCTTTATTTTTCAAATATCTATAAAAAGCATGTTTTTTAAAGGATTCAGCAATTACTTTATTCTTATACTTAATTTCATAAATATATGTTTTATACTTATTGTTTTTACTTTTACTTTTAGTAGAATATCCTTCTAACTTATTTACTTTTCTTATAAAATCAACTTTTTCTTCAAATTCCTTACCTGTTTTAGTACTATCCCCCTGTTTTCCATCTTTTTTCATTTTACCAACTCCTCACAACAACTTCACTAACCTTTCCTCTACCACTAGCCTTACTATTAATAAATCTATTCATATTAACAATATTAATATCATAATCTTTATATAGATCTTTAATATAATCAGTATCAGAATTACTTAACATAACAAAAACACCTTTTTGGGCTAATTTTCTAAAAACATTAAATAATTCTTCTTGTTCTTTTTCTAAAAAATCATTTTCAGAGTATGAAGTAAAGTTTGAAGTTCTGTTTAAAGGATAATATGGAGGATCAAAATAAACTAAATCTCCTTTTTTAGCAAATTCCAGTACTTTGTTATAAGAAGAATTATAAATATTTACATTTTGCAATGCTTTACTTGCATTTAAAATAATATTTTCATCTGCAATATTTGGATTTTTATAACTTCCAATTGGAACATTAAAATAACCTGATTTATTTACTCTATATAAGCCATTAAAACAAGTTTTATTCAAATAGATAAATCTTGTCGCTCTTAAAATTTTATCACTAGTTTTAAATCCTTCCAGTCTATCTAATAATCTTGTTTCGTAATAAAATTCTTTATTGTGATTTTTTTTATATTTTTTTAAGTTTGATATTAATTCATTAGGAGTATTTTTAACAACATTATATGTATTTATTAATTCTGAGTTAATATCAAAAATTGACTTTTTCCTATTTTTAAGTATTTCTTCTGAATATAAATAAAATAAAAAAGCTCCTCCACCAACAAATGGCTCAAAATAATTATTAAAATTTTCGGGCATCATTTCTGTTAAACGGGTTACTAAAGTTCTTTTACCCCCAACCCACTTTATAAAAGGTTGTGCTTTTATTGTTTTTTCTATATCAAAAAATTGTTCCATTGCTAGACTATTCAAAGTTTCTCCTTTTTTATCTCTCATAATAGATCACTTTCTTTATAATTGTCAATTGAAAAAAACAAAGACTGCAACTCCTTAATTTAGCAAAGCTAAGTTTTAAATTGAGAATATTTAAGATAATTTTTTATAAATAGTTACTCTTAATAAAAATTCAATTAATAAAAATAAAAATGCAAGCAAAATAAATGGAGCAAAAAATGTTTCTATATTATCAAAATTTTGTTCCTGAAATTTTGATTTCTCAAAATGATCAATAATATCTGTTAAATCTTTTTTTAATTCTTCTCTATTTTGAGCAATATAAAATTTAGAATTTGTAATTTTGGATATTTTTTTTAATAATTCTGGGTTTACTGAATTATTGACATAGTTGTATTGAATGTTTCCTAGCATATCAACACCTGCTGGATATGGAACTCTGCCTTGTTTGCCTACAAGAATAGGGTAAACCTTTATATTTGTTTTTTTAGCTAACTCTGCAGCTTTTTCGGGGGTCATATTTCCTTTGTTGTTACTTCCGTCAGTTAGTAAAATAATAATTTTAGATTTTGTATTTAAGTCTTTAAGCCTATTAACCGCTGTTCCTAAAGCATTTCCAATAGCTGTACCATCTTGTAGTAATCCATGCTCTACTTTATTTCTAATTTCATCCATATTTATTGCTTTTAGTAATGTTGTAAAAATTTTATGGTCTAAAGTTAATGGAGCTTGAACATAAGAAAGAGCATTAAATACAACTAAACCAATTCTATCGTTTTTTCTACTATCAACAAAATCCTTAATAACTTCTTTTGCAACATTTAATCTATCTTTAGGTATAAAATCAGCGGCTGCCATTGATGTTGAAATATCGAGAACAAAAACCATGTCAATACCTTTAACTTCAATGTCTTTTTTATTATTAAGTAATTTTGGTTTTGCAAGTGCTAGTATAATTAAAGTAATAGAGAGTAATCTAAGAAGTGCTGGAAGATATTTAAATTTTTTACTTCTTCCTTTACTTAATTCTTTTAATATTTTTAAATTAGAATGAATTACAACTCCATTTCTTTTTTTTCCTTTAAATAAAAATAAATATGCCAAAATAGGAATAAATATTAATAATATTAACCAATATTTTTCTGTAAAAACTAAATTATTAATCATAATTAATCCATTATATTAATTTTTAAATCATCAACAATTTTAAATGTAAGTTTAGTTAATTGTTCAAGTTCTTCATTTGTTGCTTCTATTTTAGAAAACTTTATTATATCACTATCTTCAAGGAAATTATTTATTATTGTTATGTATTCTCTATTAAATTTTGCGTCTTGTTTTATATGCTTAAGCAATTCATCACTTGTTAACTCAATAGAGTCAAAATTGTATCTGTTTCCAATAAATTCTCTTATTATTTCGCTTAACATAAATACATATTCTTTAATTTTTCCTTTTTTAATCAATTCTTTATTTATGAGTTCAGATAATTTTTTATATGCAATTTCATGGGCAGGTAATTTCTTTTCTATAATAATAATTTCTTTTTTCTTTTTCTTTTTTTGTTTTTTTATGATAACATAAAAAATAATGATTATTAAAACTCCAATTAAAATATATATAAATAAATATGTTTTTTCTTTTACTGAAACTGTTGATTTTATATCTTTAATTCTTGTATTTTTTTCATCTTTTTTAAGAACAGAGTTTACCATTATTTTTTTACTCGGAATAGTTATTTCAGATTCTTTTTTATTTTCTATTTTTATGAATTTTAGTTCTGGTATTGTTTGAGGGCCAGTTTCGTAAATTGATAATTTAAGTATATACTCTGTTGATTTTTTATCTTTAGTAAGTTTTTGGGATTTGCTAATTAAATCAAATGGAGAAAAATCCTTCGTTTTTAAAGTTATTGTACTCTTTTCAAGAGGAATTGTAATTTTATATTGAATATAATCACCAACTTTTATGTTTTTATTTAATACTTCTTGTTTTATATTACTATTTGCAAAAATAACACTACTAAATACTGTAAATATTAATAAAATAGCTCCTTTCATTATCTTCTCCTCTTTTTTGAGGCTCTCTTTTTAAAAAAGTAAACAATAGCTTCAATATATGGTTTACTCATATCTATTTTTACATATTCAATTGATAATTTTTTAAATTTATTTGCTAACTTTTTATTTTCAGATTCAATATGTGAGTTATATTTTTTTATTAATGATTTATCATTTGTATTTATTGATATGATTTCATCTGTTTCTGGATCTAAAAAGTTTACTACTCCCATTTGAATCATGTTTTCTTCAATTGGGTCTCTTACAATTATAGGTATAATATCATGAAGTCTATTTGATACTTTTAATGATTTATCAAAGTCATTATCATCAAAGAAATCAGAAATTAAAAATGCAACTGTTGATTTTTTATTTACAGAAGCAAAAAATTTTAAGGCATTGTCAATTGATGTTTTATTATTTTCTGGTTTAAATGTTAATATTTGGGAAATGATATTCAAAACATGTTTTTTCCCTTTTTTAGGAGGTATATATTTTTCTATTTTATCTGAAAATAAGATTAGACCAACTTTATCATTATTTTTAATAGCTGAAAAAGCAAGCATTGATGCAATTTCTGCCATTCTTTCAAATTTTGAAGAATCAACTGTTCCAAATATTCCTGAACTAGAAATATCAACAATAATGTTTACGGTTAGTTCTCTTTCCTCTGTGTATTCTCTTATATAGGGTTCTTGCATTCTTGCTGTGACTTTCCAATCGATATCTCTAATGTCATCACCAGGCATATATTTTCTAACATCTCTAAAATTTAATCCTTTACCTTTAAAAATAGAATGATATTGTCCTGCAAGTTGCTCTGTAACAACTCTATTTGTATAAATTTCTATTTTTCTTATCTTTTTTATAATTTCCTTTGGAATCATAAAATTTACTCCAAAAAATGATGCTAATACTCAACAATTTTAACTATATTTTATTTCATAATAAAAAACAACTAAAAAATTTTTATATTTTATATCCCCTTGAAAAAATAATTTTTATACTCATTATATTAATGTTTGGAATAAATAGTTGTTTTGTAATGTTTATATTTTTGTGTGAGTTTATTAATCTTATTTGGAGGATATATGAAAGTATTAATTGCAGTAATTATGATATTATCATCAAGTCTTTTTGCTAAAGATATTTGGAATGAGAATCCCGCGTTTAAAGGGATAAATAGAGATGGCGTTGTTAGATTCAATGCTTTTCCAAAATTAGCCAAGATTTTATCTCCAACTGTAGCAAATATACAAGTTGAAGTTGAAGTTATAAGAAATATCAATCCCTACTATAGAAGTGATCCTATGTATAGGTTTTTTGACCATTTTTTTGATGTTCCAAGAGGGAGTTTTAAAAATAGGGGGTTGGGAAGTGGAGTCATTATTACTAAAAATGGTTATATTTTAACCAATAATCATGTTGTAGAAAATGCGACAACAATAAAGGTAACTCTTTTAGATGATGATAATGTTTATGATGCTAAAGTTATTGGCAGAGACACTCAAACGGATTTAGCACTAATTAAAATCAATGCCAAAAAAGATTTGCCATTTGCGTATTTGGGAAATAGTGATAAACTAGAAATTGGTGAGTGGGTAATGGCTATTGGTAATCCTTTTGGTTTACAGCATACAGTAACATCAGGAATAGTTAGTGCTAAAGAAAGAAAAGAAGTTAACCCCGGAAACAGAGCTGGCTATCATAATTTTATACAAACAGATGCATCTATTAATCCAGGTAATAGTGGAGGACCTTTATTTAATTTAAAAGGTGAAGTAGTGGGCATTAATACTGCAATAAATGCAGCAGGGCAAGGAATAGGTTTTGCTATACCTATTAATATGGCTAAAAAAGTTATTAGACATATTTTAAAATATGGAGAAGTAAAAAGAGCATGGCTCGGTGTAACAATTCAATCTGTGTCAAAAGAGTTGGCAGAGTCATTTAACATGAAACGACCAATGGGAGCTTTGGTAACATATATAGTGCCTAATTCTCCTGCTGAAAAAGCTGGTGTTAAAGTTGGAGATGTAATATTAAAATTTAAAAATAAGAAAATTAAAAAATCAAATGATTTGCCATGGCTTGCATCTATGTCTGAAATTAATAAAAAGGCAAATATTCAAGTATTGAGAAATGGAAAGAAATTAAAGCTTGATGTTATAATGAAAGCAATGCCTAGTAAAGAAGAGCTTTTAACAGAAAATTATAATAGTGATAATCCGTCAGAACATTTAAATAAATTAGAGATAAGCGTAAATGAAGTTCCTAGGCAATATAATATAGCTGGAGTGTTAGTAACAAAAGTAAAAAATAATTCTGTTGCAGATGATGCAGGGGTTATGAAAGGAGATGTAATTGTCAAGATAAATAATTACAGAATTAAGAATTTAAAATCATTCTACGCAGTTCTTAAAAAATTGAAGAAAGGGGAAATGCTAAGATTATATTTAAGAAGAGGAAGAGCAAATGTTTTTGTTGCTTTTAGATTATAAGCCATAATCTGTCTTATAATTATCGTTCAACCACTTAGGGTGAATATTGAATTCGCCCTACAGTGTTTTTACTTGTAAATTTTACCTTAAAAGTTAAAATTTAATTTTTCTCTTGTAATATTTAAAAATATCAATAATATAAATCTACGACTTTTGTGAGGACATAATGGAGTTAAAGTATCATATTAAGCAGGTAAAGTCATTTAATAATCTTAGAGAGTCATTAAATGATATTTCTCAGATTGAACCTGTAATTGTTTTTATTGATGAAGATGATGGTAGGGAATATATAGTTGATGGCTTAAAAAGAGTCAGGATTTTATCAGAGCTTGGAATTGATATTCAGAAAATGGTTTTTAAGGATTTTATAAAATTATTTGCATATATTTTAGATTCAAAAGAGGTATACGATGCTACAATATGGAAGTATATTCACTTATTAAAACAAAAAAATTTTAGTGAAAAGGATATATATGTATATATACTAAAGGAAAGGCTTAAGATATCTTTAAGGGATATATGGAAACTTCTGGAGATTAACTACAGTATTGAAATTGAAAGTTTACTGATTGATTTGAATATCACAATTAAAGAATTAATATCATATTATGAGTTTGAAATGCTAAGTTTTAATGTATTATTAACTTTATTCAAAACATTAAAAGCTAATAAAAATAATCGTAAGGAGCTTTTTATTCTAATAAATGAAATTATGAAAAGAGAAAATATTGTATTTTCTGAGTTATTATGTAAAAAAGAGATTAAAGAAGTCTTAGAAACAGAATTACAAGCAAATGAAAAGCTTAATTTATTAAAAAAGGCTTTATTCATACTTAGGTATCCAAATATGAGTTTAGAGATTGAAGAATTGAGCAAATTAAAAAATAAAATCAAAACTCCTGGCTTCAGGCTTGATTTACCAATAGATAAAGAATCTGTTAGGAGTAATATAACTTTTCAATTCAGAAACTATCAGGAACTAGAAAGAAAAGTTAAAGCTTTAACTAATTTACTAAATAACGATTCATTAAAAGAACTTTTAGAAAAAATAGATAATAGATAATATTATTTTTCTCTACTTACTTGTGATTCGTAATTTGTTTCTTTACAAGAGACAGGGCATTGCGTAGAGACAGGGCATTGCGTAGAGACAGGGCATTGCCCTGTCTCTACTTGCACATTTAAATAAAAGAAGTTATACTCTTATTAGGAGGTCAAATGGTGAAAAATAAAGAT
>Ga0256842_1000172_pt1 | contig 56085 bp, 55 predicted proteins | sample 4559240metaG_FD_185973 | JGI IMG/M metagenome (GOLD analysis project Ga0256842, IMG submission 185973) | Hydrothermal vent microbial communities from Guaymas Basin, Mexico - 4559-240 | ecosystem: Environmental > Aquatic > Marine > Hydrothermal vents | place: Mexico: Guaymas Basin | collected... | reverse complement strand
GGTACAGCGAAAACCTTAAAGCCTATAAGTTTTAATTATATATTTTTTAAAATCCCAAAATTTAGGGCTTTAAAATTGGTTGCGGGAGGAGGATTTGAACCTCCGACCTTCGGGTTATGAGCCCGACGAGCTACCAAACTGCTCTATCCCGCGATATGTAGTAAAACTGGATGGGGTAGAGGGATTCGAACCCCCGAATGACTGGACCAAAACCAGTTGCCTTACCGCTTGGCTATACCCCATCAAGTTAATTGAGGTAGAATTATAGTGATATTTTTCTTAATTGTCAAGGATACAGACAGAAAAGAGTTGCATTTAAACCATTTTATTGTATAATTTTACCAAATATATAGGAAGATATTTTGAAAAAAGCAACGAAAAAAGATATAGCTCACATAAAAGAGAAATTTTTAGAACACTATAAAGATGCAAAAACGGAACTCAAATATGGCAATCTTTATGAATTAATAGTTTCCGTAATGCTATCAGCTCAATGCACCGACAAAAGAGTAAACATCATAACTCCAGCTCTATTTAAAAAATATCCAACGACAGAAGCACTCTCAAAAGCAAATATTGATAAAGTGAAAGAATTGATAAAGAGTTGCTCTTTTTTTAACAACAAAGCAAAAAATCTCATAGGTATGGCAAAAAAAGTGGTAGATGAATTTGACGGAGAGATACCACTTGATGAAAAAAAGCTCATAACACTCCCCGGAGTCGGACAAAAAACAGCTCATGTAGTGATGATAGAGTTTACAAATGCCAATCTCATGGCGGTAGATACCCATGTATTTAGAGTTTCTCACAGACTTGGACTAAGTGATGCCAAAACGGTAGAAAAAACCGAAGAGGAATTAGTAAAAAAATTAAAAGACGATCTTCACATATTTCATCAAGCTATGGTGCTTTTCGGACGGTATATCTGCACCGCCAAAAATCCAAAATGCGATGAAAAATGCTTTTTAAAAGAGGTTTGCAAAACCAAAAAGAGCTTCAAAGCCTCTTAACCCAAAACCGTATCTTTCCATTTTATGGAGCAACCCATAGAGGGGTATTGCAGTTTTGGTGACTCCTTGTCAGTAAAAAGAAGCATCATCGCATCTTTTAGTTCCTCTTTTTTAACATTTTTTTCATCTTGCCAGTTATCATCTATCCTGCCGTGATAGTAGAGCTTTGCATCTTTATCAAAAAGATATATATCGGGAGTACAAGCAGCATTTAAAGCTTTTGCAAACTCTTGAGTTTCATCTACAAGATATGGAAACTCTATCCCCTCATCCTCTACCTTCTCTCTCATTTTGGATGGCGAATCTTCAGGATAGTTGGGATGAATATTCGGGTTTACTGCGACCGTATTGATACCAAGCTTTTTAGCAAACTTTGCTATCTCTTTTACCCTATTCCAAACGGCTATAGCATAAGGGCAATGGTTGCAAGTCACAACAACAAGCAAACCTGTCTTGCCAACCTCGTCTTTTAGGTTATAAATTTTACCGAAAGCATCTTTTAGTGTCAATTCCGGAAGTTTTGTTCCTAATGGTATATCTTTTGACTCCAATAACGACATTTTTTCACCTCATCAATTTTTCAACTATATCATACACTCTCTTCACAGACTCTATCTCGCACTTTTCATTTACCGAATGCGGATAGATGATATTGGGTCCGATAGAGACTATCATCTTCTCTTTGCCAAGCTTTTCCAAAAGCACACCGCACTCCAAACCCGCATGTATAGCACTATAAGAAACTTCGTCAAATACCTCTTTACAAATGGCGAAAACCTCTTTTGAAAACTCATTTATTTCCGGTTTCCAAGCTCCGTATTGAGAAGAAAACTCTACGATATATCCCATATTTTGAAAATATGATTTTATCTCTTTTTTTATCTTTTCAAGAGATAGATCATCATTGGCTCTTGGAAAAATTTGTAAGGATATAGTATCATCAATAGTTTGAATTTTTGCTAAATTGACACTAACAAAAGGCAGACACATATCTTTATCATAACCTCTCACTCCATTGGCAAAACCGCATATTATATCTATTATCTCTTTTGATTTTTTAAAGTAGCTATCACTCTTATACGATTTTAATTTTTCCACTTTAACCATATTGCTTTTCGGAAGATTTTTACCCGGCTCGAGAGCCACAACGACTTCGACACTTTTAGGTATGGAATTTAGTGCCTCTCCTCCTTTTATAGAGATGATCTTCGGATAAAATTCTGCAAGATAGTATCCCATCTCTTTTATGGCATTTGGAATATGTTTATCTATGTCCACTCCGCTATGACCTCCGGGCAATCCTTCTATCTTTAGCCTATAGATATCTTCATCAGTCAGTTTAGCTTTATCATATCTCTTTTTAACCCCTATATCAACTCCACCGGCACAGCCTATATATACCCTGCCCTCCTCTTCGGTATCAAGATTGAGTATCTTGTTTGATTGGATTTTAAGTTCAAGCCCTACTGCTCCTATCATGCCCACTTCCTCATCAGCAGTAAAAAGCAACTCTACATTATCAAATCTCTTTGCCATTATGAGCATTATGGCTACTCCTATGCCGTTATCAGCACCCAAGGAAGAGTTTTTAGCTTTAATATATCCATCTCTTTCTATCACTTCTATATCGGGGGCATTACCTACACAAACCATGTCATAATGTGCCTGTAAACAAATCTTGGGTTTACCTTTTTTGCAATATATATTTCCTGCTTTATCGCTTTTAACTTCACAATTACATTCTATACAAAAATCCTTTATATATTTTTTTAACTTATCACTATTTTTAGAACAGTGGGGAATCAAGCATATTTTTTCAAACATTTCTATAATTTCCATAGCGACTCCTATTGTAAAATATCTCTCATTATGTTATCATTTTCACTATGAAATATTTGTTAATTTTGATTATATTATTTTTATTTACCGGATGTTTTTATGTAAACGATAGAGGTATATCAAATAGATACTATAACGATTGTCATGAATACTATGATGGCATGGGTATATATCATAAAGATTGTCCCAAGAACTTGATAGACTTCAAGAATAGAAAGAAAAAATTTGATGATTGAAAGCATAAAAAGAGAAAGAGAAAAATCCTTAAATTATAAAAATATCAAACCCATTAGAGAAAAAATCGCATCTTTACCAAATATCAAAGATATAAAATTACAAATCGGAAATATCATAAAGATAAGCTCATCTTCCATTTCACAAGAGCAAAAAGAGTTAATCCAATCTATTGCTAAAGAGTTAAAGCCATGGAGAAAAGGTCCCTTTGAGATATTTGATACTTTCATAGACTCCGAATGGCAAAGCTTTTTAAAATATAATCTTTTAGAGCCTCATTTTAGCCTACAAGATAAAAAAGTTGCTGACATAGGATGCAATAACGGTTACTATATGCTTAGAATGTTAGAGCAAAAGCCAAAAAAGTTAGTCGGTTTTGACCCCTCGCCTCTTTTTAGAACACAGTTTGATTTTATAAACCATTTTATAAAAAGCGATATCATCTATGAACTTCTTGGAGTAGAACATCTCGATATATATGGTGAAAAGTTTGATACTATTTTTTGTCTTGGAGTTTTATATCATAGAAGTGATCCCATCGGAACCCTTAAATCCCTAAAAAAAGGACTTGAAAAAGGCGGGGAACTTTTTTTGGATACATTTATTATAGACGGGAGTGAAGATATAGCTTTGACACCCAAAGATAGATACTCTAAAATCCCAAATATTTACTTTATCCCAACAGTTTCAGCACTTTCAAACTGGCTCTATAGGGCAGGTTTTAAAGATATAAAACTTCTTGAAATAAAAAAAACCGACATAAACGAACAGAGAAAAACTGACTGGATAGAGTCTCAAAGTTTAGAAGATTTTCTCGACCCACACAATCAAAACTTAACAGTAGAGGGATATCCTGCACCAAAAAGAGCATATGTTAAAGCTTCTTTATAATAATCCGATATATGCAATATAATTAAAATTTTACAAGGAATATAAATGCCTGAAAATCCGGAAGAAAATAGTACCGAAGAGTTAGTTCAAGACAATGATGATGATATCGTTAGTTTAAAAACTCATACTAAGATAAAAAAATACCTTAGCGGGGAGATAGATACTCTAAAAGAAAATTATGCAAAAGTTAGACTAAATTGCACAAATGAAATGTCTGTTGATGAAATGGGATTGGTGCATGGTGGATTTACATTTAGTGCGGCTGATTTTGCGGCTATGGCGGCAGTCAATGAGCCATATGTTGTACTTATCGGATCAAACAATAAATTTCTCGCTCCGGTAAAAGTAGGAGATACTGTTATCTTTGAAGCTCATGCAAGATTTGAGGAAGCAAGAAAAAGAGAGGTTGATGTTGTGGGCAGCATAAATGATATAAAAGTTTTTGAAGGCACTTTTACAGCAGTTATACTACCAGAACATATTCTTAAATTGAAACTTAAAAGAAGTAAAAAAGTAAAAAAATCACAGGATTCTTAGCCAATAATCCACATTGGATTGCTCTTTCTTGATGGTCGTAGGATTACCATGTCCTGTGTAAACCTTTCTATCATACTTTATATGTTTAAATTTTTTTAAACTATCTCTCATTTGTTTAGAGTTTGAATATGGAAAATCAGCCCTACCAATAGAGCCTTCAAATATAAAATCTCCACTAAACCAGCTGTCATTTATCTCTACAACTGAACATCCCGGAGTATGTCCTGGAAAATACAAAAATTTTACTACAAAATCCCCTATCTTCAACTCTTTATCTCCATCAATAAGATAGTCAGCCTTACAAGTCGGCTGTCCCTGTTCAAATATATCTTTTTCAAGCATAAAAGCATCTTTTTTTGGTATATATATTGGTATATCAAACTCTTTTTTAAGCTCACAATCACTCCATACATGATCAAAATGCCCATGAGTATTTAGTATAGCGATAGGATTGTTTACAATATTTTTTACCCATTTTATTGCCCCTACTCCCGGATCTATTATAAGCTCTTTTTTATCTTTTTGAATGATATAACAATTTGTCCGATAGTCTCCAAAAGATTTTGATAATATTTGCTGCATAATTACTCTCCATTTACTTTTTATTGATATAATTTCTTAAACAGTAAAATTATATCTAAAAGTATTTATTAAGAGATATTTTAGTAAAATAATTTACCAAATTAAGTAATTTATTAGGATATATTGATGACAAAAAAATATGAGCTTTTAGAAAAATTTCTTGTAAAATTTTTACAAGATGAAGTTTTAAAAACAGGTTTTAAAAAAGTAGTTGTAGGCTTGAGTGGAGGTATAGACTCTGCTGTGGTAGCCATACTTGCTAAAAAAGCTTTTAAAGACAATCTATTGTGTATTTTAATGCCTTCTCAATTTTCAAGTAAAGAGAGTATAGATGATGCAAAAGAGTTGTCCGAAAAATTTGATATAAACTATGAAATTATATCTATAGAGCCTATGCTAAAAGCTTATATAAATGAAAAAATGAGCAGTTTGAGGATAGGCAATCTAAGTGCTAGGCTGAGAATGTGCATACTATATGACATATCAGCAAGAGAGAATGCATTGGTGATAGGCACAAGCAACAAAAGTGAACTTTTACTCGGATACGGTACTATTTTTGGAGATTTGGCAAGTGCGATAAATCCAATAGGAGATTTATATAAAAGTGAGATTTTTGAATTTGCCGAATATCTTGGTGTCACAAACAACATCTTAAATAAGCCTCCTTCAGCTGACTTATGGGAAGGACAAAGCGATGAAGATGATTTGGGGTTTAGTTATGCTAAAATAGATAAAGTATTGAAAGACTTTATTGATAATAGATTTAGCAAAGAAGAACTTTTGCAAAAGGGGTATGATAAAAAACTGTGTGATTTGATTACCAAAAAAATATACCAAAATCAGTTTAAAAGAAAACCTCCGATTATTGCTAAGGTCAGTTAATAAGATGAAGTATAGGGCATAATTTTCTCTATGCCAAAGATGTAAAATTATAAAAAGGATACGACATGTACAATATACCATTTTTCAAACCATCAATTGATGATAATGAATTATCTCAAATAAAAAGTGTTTTGTCTCAAACACAAAAAAGTAAAACAGTTGAACTTGAAAAGAGTTTTTCAAATTATATAGATACAAATTACTCTATTTCCACTTCAAGTGGCACTGCTGCTATGCACCTTTCTATGATGAGCATAGACTTAAAAAGGGGGGACAAAATAGTTTGTTCAGTCAATGCATTTCCGTCAGTAGCGGAAGTTATAAGACATTTTGATGCTGAACCAATATTTGTGGATATTGACAAGGATGATTTTAATATAGATCCGATTAAGTTAGATGAAGTTTTAACAAAATCAAAACATAAAAAATTAAAAGCTGTATTTGTTAGCCATGTAGCAGGACAGCCAGCTCCAATGGATGAAATATATGAAGTTGCAAACAAGCACAATGTTCTTGTCTTAGAGGATGCTTCCAATGCAATGGGTGCAACATACAAAGGTAAAAAAATAGGCTCTTTATCCAAAAGCACACTTACAACCTTTAGCTTTAGTCCTCATACTGTAAACAATGTAATAAATGCCGGAATGATAACGACAAATGTAGAAGATCTTGACAAAAGAGCAAGACTTCTTAGAAATCATGCGATAGTGAGTGAAGCTTGGGAAAGATATGGAAACTTAGACTATGTTTATGATGTAGTTGATATCGGAGTTAAGTATGACTTATCTCAGCTTGATGCTGCTTTTTGCTTGGCACAGCTTTCCAAAAATGACTCTTTTATAAAAAGACGACAGGAGATTGCGGCTATCTACGACAATGAGTTAAAAAATGTACCTCATATCAGTACTCCTATTAAAAAAAGAGATCATATCTACAAAAGATATATTATCAAGATAGATAAAAATAGAGATTCATTCGCTAAAGAGTTGGCAATAAAAAATATCCATACGGGGTTAAATTATATTCCTATCCATCTACTTAGCTATTATAAAAGTAAATATAATTTGAGGATTAATGATTTTCCGGTAGCTTTGACAAATTATCAACAAATACTCTCTTTGCCAATCTATTCAAGTTTGACAAATGATGAAGTTATGTATATTTGCGAACAAGTAAAAAGTGTTGCAAAAACAAGAGTATAATAAACTCGTTTTTTGGATAGAAGAGTATCTCTTTTATCCAAAAATTTCTCATAAAATATTAAGTTATGCCCTTCTTCCCTTTAGTGCGATTTATTGTCTTTTAGTTATTTTAAAAAGAGAATTTACAAAACAGAAAGATTTCGATATACCAATTATCAGCATAGGCAATTTAACCATAGGAGGTAATGGTAAAACACCCTTTACCATAGCATTAGCAAAAGATAGGGTTGATACAGCCGTTATACTAAGAGGGTACAAAAGAGAAAGCACAGATCTGCTTGTAGTAAAAGAGGATGGTAAAATCTCTTGTGATGTAAAAGATAGCGGTGATGAGGCGATGCTTTATGCAAAAGAGTTGCCAAATGCTATGGTTCTTGTCTGTAAAAATAGAGCATTAGCCATAGAGTATGCAGCTAAAAAATCTATCAAAAGTATATTTCTTGATGATGCTTTTCATCGACATGAGATAAAAAAGTTTGATATATTGTTAGAACCTCAAAAAGAGTACACAAACAACTTTTGTCTGCCAAGCGGACCCTACAGGGAGCCAAAAAGCTTTTCAAAAAAAGCTGATATTGTAGCAAAAGAGGGTGTGGATTTCAATAGAAATGTTTTTATAAAAAATCAAACAAAAAAAATGCTACTTATAACTGCTATCTCTAAGCCTCAAAGACTTGATAAATTTTTACCCAAAGATAGCATTATTGCTAAAATCTACTTTGAAGACCATCACTTTTACCAAAAAAAAGAGTTGGACAATATCATAAAAAAATACAATCCAACTTCTATCTTGACAACTACAAAAGATGCTGTAAAATTAGAAAAATTTGGATATGACTTATCTATCTTGGAGTTAAATGTATCCATAAATAAAAATATCATTTTAAAAATTAACTCTTTTATAGATAATTTTGGTAATTTTTAGTAAAATATATTGATATATTAAAAATTAAAGGTTTATATTGAAAATTAGGATAGAGAAAGCTCAAATACTACTTGATGCTTTACCATATATCAGACGATATGCTGGTAAAACATTTGTTATAAAATATGGTGGTTCTGCACAAATCAACCAAACTTTAAAAGATAAATTTGCCCAAGATATAGCTCTTTTTTATCTTGTTGGCATAAAGTTAGTTATTGTTCATGGCGGAGGAAATAAGATAACATCTTTACTTGATAGATTGGATATTGAAAGTAAATTTGTTGATGGTTTTAGAGTTACAAGTAAAGAAAGCATGGAAATAGTTGAAATGGTCTTGAGTGGAAATATCAATAAAGAGATAACAACTATGCTAAATTCTCATGGTGCAAAAGCCATCGGAATAACCGGAAAAGATGCAAATTTTTTCAAAGCTGTTCCTTTAAAAGGAGGAAAATATGGTTTCGTTGGAGATATTACAAGTATTGACAATAAAGTAATAGAAAATTTAATGAATGAAAATTTTATACCGGTTGTTGCACCTATAGCTGCAACGGATGAAGTAAATGGCATAGGATTAAATATAAATGCCGATGTAGTTGCCAGTAAAATTGCAGGAGAACTAAAAGCTGAAAAAGTGATATATCTAACCGATACCATAGGTGTTTTAGATGAAAACAATAATCTCTTATCCACACTTGAAAAAAATGAGATTGAAAAGTTAATCGAACAAGGAGTCATAAAAGGTGGTATGCTTCCAAAAGTAAATTCTTGCTTAAATGCTATCGAAAACGGCTGTAAAAAAGCTCACATCATTGACGGCAGAATTGAACATTCACTACTACTTGAAGTCTTTACAAGCGAAGGTATAGGAACTGTAATAAAAAAGAAAGGTGTCAAATGAACTTTATAGAAACAAGAGGAAATGATGGTAAAAAAGCCGACAAAGTTACATTTTCACAAGCCATAAAAAATCCAAGTGCAAGTTTTGGCGGTCTTTATGTCCCTGAATATTTACCAAAAATCGATAAAATATTCATAGATAAATCTTTGGATTTATCATACAAAGAACTTACTCTTAAAATTCTTGATCTTTTTGAATTGGATGTTGATAGAAATGTTTTAAAAGAGGCTATAGATTTATATGATAAATTTGATGACAAAAATGATCCTGTCCCTTTAAAAAAAATAGAAGATATTTTATTTGTCAATGAATTATATCACGGTCCAACAAGAGCTTTTAAAGATATGGCTCTTCAGCCCTTCGGATATATCCTATCAAAAATAGCACAAAACGAAAATGAAAACTATCTCATACTTGCTGCTACAAGTGGGGATACCGGACCGGCAACACTAGAAAGCTTTTCAAACAAAGACAATATAAAAGTTGTCTGCATTTATCCTGAGGGCGGCACAAGCGATGTACAAAAGTTGCAAATGGTTACACAAAAGGGGGGAAATTTAAAAGTTATTGGTATAAATGGCAATTTTGATGATGCCCAAGCATCTTTAAAATCTCTATTATCATCAAAATCATTTCAAGACGAACTTAATAAAACCGGCATAAAATTAAGTGCGGCAAATTCTGTCAATTTTGGAAGAATCATTTTTCAAATCATATATCATGTAAGTGCTTACATAAAACTTGTTAAACAAAAAGAGATAAAAAACGGGGATGAGATATACATAGCAGTTCCAAGTGGAAACTTTGGTGATGCTCTTGGTGCATACTATGCTAAAAAAATGGGTATAAATATAAGAAAAATTCTAATATCGGCAAATAGCAACAATATCCTCAGCGATCTTATAAATACCGGTATTTATGATATAAGACAAAGATCACTTATCAAAACTATATCTCCGGCGATGGATATACTTATCTCTTCAAATGTGGAAAGATTACTTTATGATAAATTTGGTTCCAAAAGATGTAAAGAGTTGATGGATGATTTAAAAAATAACGGTTTTTATGAATTGAGTAAAAATGAACTTGCAAATATCCAAAAAGATTTTAGAGGATATTATTGCAATGATAGTGAAACAAAACACTATATTTCCGAATACTCTGCCAAAAACTACCTTATGGATCCTCATACGGCAACTTGTATAAAAGCTTATGACGATATTAAGTGTTCAAGAAGAAAAACAGTTATATGTTCTACTGCAGAGTGGACTAAGTTTGCTCCCGCAGTTATGAATGCCATAAGTTGTCAAAACAGAGTCAAATTTAAAGATATTGAAGCTTTAGAGGGTATATCTAAAATCATGAATACTCAAATACCTCAATCAATTTTGAAACTTTTTGATGCCAAAATTATACACAATACAGTTATAGATAAAGATAATCTCGAAAAAGAGATATTTAAGTTTTTAGAGGAATAACTTTCCTCTAAAACTCTTCGTGAAATCTATATCCTCTCTTTTTTAACTCTTCCCTAATACTTTCTTGGTGTTCTTTACCTTTCGTTTCAAGGGCTATTGTAACATTTGCATCTCCGTACGATAATGTAGTAGAGATTCTATCATAATCCACTTGAATAATATTTGCACTAAGCTCTTCAAATATATCAGTCAGTCCTCTCAAAGCCCCCGGTTTATCTATAAGAGTTATCAAAAGTTTCATTTTTCTGTGAGCTTTTATTTGTCCCTTCTCTATGATAACAGACAACATGCCTACATCAATATTTCCCCCGCTTAAAATAACACCGATATTATCAGTAGGCTTTAGTTTGATTTTATCGTGCATCAAAGCAGCAACTCCTACTGCTCCAGCACCTTCAACCACTATCTTTTGTCTCTCAAGCAAAAATAAAACTGCATTTGCTATCTCTTCATCATCAACTTGGATTATATCATCTACACACTCTAAAATAATATCAAGATTTTCTTTACTGGCATCTCTTACGGCTATACCATCTGCTATAGTTCTTACACCATTCGTGCTTAAAGGTTTTTTCTCTTTAAAAGATTCATACATCGCAGGAGCACCTTTTGAAGTAATTCCTATGATTTTAATCTTAGGATCAAGTTGCTTTATAGCAGAAGCTACACCACTTATAAGCCCTCCTCCGCCTATCGGAACCAAGACCATATTTAAATCATCTCTTTCATCATACATTTCAAGAGCAACAGTACCTTGTCCTGCCATTATTTGCCTATCTTTAAACGGATGTATAAAAGTTAGAGAATTTTCCTGTGCATAAGTTGTGGCAAATTCATATGCTTCATCATAATTTGACCCTTTAAGTATCACTTTTGCACCAAGTGCTTTTGTGCCTACCACTTTTAAAAGAGGTGTAGCTTCCGGCATAATTATAGTAGCAGGAGTTTTAAACAATGCGGCACTATAGGCTACCCCTTGTGCATGATTGCCCGCACTTGCGGCAATAACTCCTCTTTGCTTTTCTTCTTTACTTAAAGAGGCTATCTTATTGTATGCTCCCCTTATCTTATATGCTCCGGTTATTTGTAAATTCTCTTTTTTAAGATATACTTTAGCCCCCACTCTTTCGGTCAAAAGCGGAGCAAAAGCAAATGGAGTTTTATTTACTATGCCATTTATCTTCTTTTTTGCCTTAATTATTTCACTTAAAGGTATCATCTCTTTCCTTAATCCTCAAAATTCATTTTATGTTCTACCATAGAGCATTTATTTTGAACAACTTTCAGTCCCAACTTTTTAGCTCTATTTGCCGCACTATTGTTTACAATGCCCTTCTGCAACCATAAAACTTTTACATCATCTCTTTTTTCTATCTCATCTACAATTTGATTTGCAATAGAAGGTTTTCTAAACATATCTACCATATCAACTCTCTCTTTTATATCACTTAAACTTCTATATACTTTTTCACCAAGAATTGTTTCCTCTTTCGGATATACGGGATATATCTTGTATCCAACAGATTGTAGATATTTGGCAACCATATGGCTATCCTTTTCAGGCTTAGGCGATAAACCTATAACAGCTATACTTTTTACCTCCTCAAATATTTCTCTTATCTCGTCACTTTTTACATTGACAGTTGGAAATTCGCACTCCATAACTTTTCCTTAAATAATTTTAAACACAGATTATATCAAAAAAAAGCAAATATTATGGTTAAAGAGTTTTTCTCAATACGACCCCACACTCCAAGTGGTTTGTGTATGCGAATTGATCAAAGACTGCAAACCTTACAACTCTATGGGTTTTACAAAGCTCCTGCAAATCTCTTTTTAGAGTTTCAGGGTTGCACGATATATAAATGATATTATCAAATACAGAAACTAAAGAGAGGCTTTTTTTATCCACTCCGGCTCTTGGAGGATCTATAAATATAGTAGAAAAATCATAGCTATCAAGATTAACATCTTTAAGTCTTTTAAACTCTCTTTCTTTATTGAGAGCGGAGGTAAATTCTTCGGCTGAAAGTCTTGCAAAGAAAATATTGTCTATATCGTTTATGATACAATTCTCTTTTGCCGATTTGATTGACTTTTTCGATATTTCCGTAGCAAGAACTTTCTTAAAATTTTCACTCAGCGGTATTGTGAAATTGCCATGTCCACAATAAAGCTCAAGCATATCTCCTCCAAAGTCCTTAGAGTACTTTTTTGCCCAACTTATCATCTTTTCATTTACTTTGGTATTTGGTTGCAAAAAAGAGTTTTCATAAACCTTATATCTATATCTCTTTCCAAGTACCGATAGATTTTGATATACAAAATCTTTTGTTAAAACTTTCCTAACACCCCTACTTCTACCTATAATAAAAATGGAAAATTTTTTCTCTAACTTTCCGGCTTCTTCTTCCCAGATTTTATCTATCTTTCTATGGTATATCAAAGTTACCAGCAACTCTTCTCCCGAAATATACTCTATAGTAAAAAGTCTGTTTTTAAGAATCTGATTGCTTTGAATGTATTCCAAGATATCACCCATCATATCTTGTATCTTTTTTTCGACAATCTGACAGCTATTTATCTTAACAATATCTTTTTTATTAAAACCATTCATGGCATATGATATTTGCTCTTTGTCGTGCCAAATTCTAAATTCGGCTCTATTTCTAAAATGTGTAGAACTTGACTCATAAAAATCAATCTCTTTATCGTAAAATTGACAAAACTCATTTTTAATATATGAGGATTTTTTATCTATCTGTTTCTGATAACTTATATCGTAAAGAGTGCAACTACCGCACTTTCCAAAACTTTTACATTTCACAGCACAAAACTTTAATGAAAACTTGATACAAGATTGCTAACAAGAAGATGCCAACCATCAACAAGTACAAAAATAAGCAACTTAAAAGGCATGGATATCATAACAGGAGGCAACATCATCATACCCATACTCATTAAAACAGAACTTACCACCATATCAATAACAAGAAATGGCATATAGATAAGAAATCCTATCTCAAAAGCAGTTTTCAACTCACTTATCATGAAAGCCGGTATAACAACCAACAAAGGAACATCTTGTATATTTTTCGGATTTTTTAATTTTCTTATCCTAAAAAAAAGAGCAAGATCTTTTTCTCTTGTATTTCGTATCATAAAAGCTTTAAAAGGTTCTACTGTTTTTGTAAAAGCCTCTTGATAACTTATCTCTTTTTGAATATAGGGCTTTATGCCGGTATCATAAGCCTTCTCTCCTACAGGTTGCATAATAAAAAATGTCAAAATCATTGCCAAAGAGACCAGTAATTGTGATGGAGGCATCTGCTGAGTACCAAGGGCTTGTCTTAAAAATGAAAAAACCACAACAAGCCTCACAAAACTTGTCATAACCATTACAAGACTCGGAGCCAACACCAAAATAGTTAAAACGACTAAAACATTTAAACTTGTTACTAATTGCTGTGGAGAATTTGGTGCTGATAGGGATAGATTGACTGTTGGGACAGTAACTGTATTTGCTGCAAACATTGAAATAGATAAAATAAGAAGAAAAAATATTTTTTTCACTATTTATTACTTTTTTTAATATCAAGTATGCTTTTTTGAGCTTTATTTCGCCCATTCGAACCTGTTGAGAAAAAATATAATTCAACTCTTCTATTTTTTGCTCTACCTTCAGGAGTCGCATTGGATGCAACAGGATTGAATTGTGCCTTTCCTGAAGACATAAGTCTTTTTGGATCAACTCCATCTTTTATAAGCTCTTTAACCACGGCAACACCTCTGGCACTTGAAAGTTCCCAGTTATCTTTGTAGGGGCTATTTACAGGAGGAGGAATGTTGTCTGTATATCCAATGGCATTAATAGTAACATCTTTAGAAAGCTTTTTTATGATAAGAGCTATCCTCTTTAAAAACAAAATAGCATCATCATTGACAATCCTCGCATCACCAGGGGCAAACAACAAAGATGATGGAAGTCTAAGAAAAAAACCTTTTTCCGCCTCTTCAAGAATTATATTCGGACTTCCTGTGCTTTTTAGCATTTCATTTACTTCGCTAACAACTTGACCAAGCTGTTTCATAGTAGAAGATTCGTCAGACTTGCTTTTATTTAGTTTTAACTTTTGAGTTGTTGAAAGCTCTACCTTTTCTCTGCTTAACTCCATTCTTGTTCCGCCTTCAAGTACACTCAAAGCTCCGGCAAGAGAGCCTACGGCCTCTTGAATTTTCTTTGCATCCATGCTTGACATAGAAAGGAGCAAAACGAAAAAGGTTAGAAGTAGAGACATAAGATCGCCAAATGCAGCCAACCATCCGGGCAAACACTTAGGACAATCACACTCAGGACATTTTTTTCCCATTATTGCTACCTTGTATTATGAATCAAATTGAGAAACTCTATCTTTTGGAGGCAAGAATGCCAACAATTTAGCCTCAAGATTTCTCGGGTTATCACCAGCCTGTATGGACATAATGCCCTCTATTATCAAAGTCTTCAGTAAAATTTCATCATTATCCCTGATAAGCAAAATATTTGCTACCGGAGCACCTACTATATTTCCAAGCATAGCTCCATACATCGTAGTCAACAAAGCAACCGCCATAGCGGGACCGATAGCAGAAGGATCGCTCATGTTCAAAAGCATCGCAACCAATCCTATAAGAGTACCTATCATTCCCATAGCTCCGGCAAAACCGGCTATCTGATCAAATAAAGATGCATTTGACTTATGTCTTCCACTTGCTTGTTCCATATCTATCTCAAGCAGTTCTCTTATAGTATCTGGTTCATTACCGTCAACCGCCATCGAAAGACCTTTTTTTAAAAATTCATTTTCCTCTTTATTGGCACTCTCTTCAAGTGCAAGTATGCCATCTTTTCTAGCTTTAGTAGAGTATTCAACCATTTTTTTAATAACTTCTTGAAGATCTATTTGAGGTGGCTTGATAGCTATCTTAAAAACTTTTCCGGCAGCTTTGATTTGCTCCATCTTAAAACCTATCATTAAGACACCGGTCGTTCCACCAAAAACTATAAGAATTGAGGGAACATCAATATATGGTCCCAATCCAACACCCATAGCCATAGCACCAAAAAGCAATGCCAAGGTAAGTACTAAACCAATAACGGTTCCTAAATCCATATAAATATACCTCTCTTGATGGAATTATTAATGCTTATTTTATTAATATTTCAGTTAAAACTTAATTAAATTACTTCATATATCGACAATTTATCAAATTAGATAAACTTTTAATAAAAATTTTGTTAAAATTCGTTAAAAAAATAGGACAATAAAATTATGAATAATATCTCAATCATTATACTATCAGCAGGTTTTGGCACAAGAATGAAATCAAAAACTCCAAAAGTGCTACATAAGATAAGTGGCTATGCCATGCTGTACTACTCTATAAAAGAAGCAAGAAAGATAAGCAATGATGTTAAAGTTGTACTCTACCATAAACATGAAATGATAAAAAAAGAGATGGATAAATATTTTTCAGATATAGAATATGTTATACAAGATGTAGAAAATTTTCCGGGTACCGGAGGAGCTTTAAAAAATATCAATTTTACTAAAGATAAAATACTCGTGCTAAATGGAGATATGCCATTAATCGATTCAAAAGAATTGGAAAAATTTTTCAATATTGATGCTGATATAGTAATGAGCATCATAAAACTCAATAACCCAAAAGGTTATGGCAGAGTTGTTATAGAAGATAATGAAGTGGTTAAAATAGTTGAAGAAAAAGATGCGACACAAAGTGAACTTAATATCAATAATGTCAATGCAGGTGTTTATCTTTTTTCAAAAGATATTTTAGATAAATATATACCCATGCTTTCAAATAACAATAAATCAAAAGAGTATTATCTCACAGATACGGTAGAAATGGCAAAATTAGACGGCAAAAAAATTAAACCTATTTTTGTAAATGAAGAAAATTTTAAAGGTGTAAATTCTAAATTTGATCTCTCTTGTGCCGAAGATATTATGCAAGATAGAATTAAAAAAGAGTTAATGATGCAAGGGATATATTTTAGATTGCCAAAAACTACATATATAGAAAAAAGTGTTAAATTTGAGGGAGAGTGTGCGATAGAAAACGGAGTTTGTATATATGGCAATTCTCTTATAAAAAATTCTCATATAAAAGCTCATTGTATTATCGAAGACAGCACCATCATAAATTCATCAATAGGTCCAATAGCAAGAATAAGACCAAAATCCGATATACAAGATAGTCATATAGGAAACTTTACGGAGATAAAAAAATCTACTCTAAAAGGAGTAAAAGCCGGACATTTAAGCTATCTCGGAGATAGTTTTATAGACGAAGGTACAAATGTGGGAGCAGGAACCATAACTTGCAATTATGATGGTAAAAAAAAGTACAAAACAACTATCGGAAAAAATGTTTTTATAGGTAGTGATACACAAATAGTTGCACCTGTTACCATAGAAGATGATGTTATGATAGCGGCAGGAACAACAGTAACCAAAGATATAAAAAAAGGTTCACTTGCCATAAGCAGATCACCTTTGAAATTTATCGAAAACTTCTTTTATAAATTTTTTGGAAAAAAATAATGGACGGGTTATTAACAGATAAAAAAATTGTAGTAGGCATTACCGGTAGTATAGCCATATACAAATCTCTTGAACTTATAAGACTATTTATAAAATCAGGAGCAAAAGTCAGAGTTATTATGAGCGAAAGTGCAAAAGAGTTTATAACACCTTTAACTTTTGAAGCAATAAGCCAAAATATTGTATTGCACAAAGAGAGTGAAAGTTGGGCAAATGATAACAATCATATAGGATTGGCAAAATGGGCGAATATTTTTGTAATAGCTCCCGCTACTGCCAATACTATAAACAAAATAGGAGCCGGAATAGCCGACAATCTACTTCTTGAAACTATCTTAGCTTACGATAAAACTCTCATCATAGCACCGTCTGCCAATACAAAAATGTATCTAAATCCAAACACAACGGCAACTCTAAAAAAACTCAAAGTTTTTGGACACACTATTGTGGAGCCTCAAAAAAAGCTTCTTGCTTGCAATGATGAAGGTATTGGAGCCATGGCAGAACCTCTTGAAATATTTTATCAAAGTGCCAGAGAACTATTAAAAAATGACTATTGGCACAATAGAAGAGTTGTAGTTAGCGGTGGCGGAACAATAGAAAAAATCGATGATATTAGATACATTTCTAATTTTTCTAGTGGCAAAATGGCAAATGCCGTAGCTTTGGCACTATATCTAAAGGGTTGTGATGTTTGTTTGATAAGCACCAAGAACATGTCTAATTTACCAAACGATATATATAAAATCGAAACTCAAAGTACAAAAGATATGTTTTTATACATTCAAAAATCTATAGAAGTAGCAAAAAAAGGTGTCATGACAAAAATAGATATAAATGATACCGAAGCACCAAAAATCATAAAGAAAAAGCCATATCTATTTATGGTGGCAGCAGTTAGTGATTTTATCCCGAAAAATGTAAAACAAGGGAAGATAAAAAAAGAGGAAATTGGAGAAACTTTTACCCTTGAATTAAGAAAAAATATAGATATTTTATCGAACATATCAAATGATGGGATTTTTAAAATCGGATTTAAAGCAGAAACAGATGAAAAATCAGCTATGGAAAATGCAAAAAAAATATTAATAAAGAAAAATCTAGATGCTGTTTGTCTTAACATAATAAGTAAAGATAATGACTTTGGAACTGATTTTAATGAAATACATTTTATAGATAAAAATTACACTCAAACCATCAAAAAAGATACAAAATTAAATGTGGCTCTAAATATATTGAATTTTTTGGAAATATGAGAAAATTTTTAGAACATTTTATAGAGCATATTTTAGAGCAAAAGGATAAAACTCTTGCAGACAATCCTGTCGTAGATATACTGATAATAAAAAAAATAGATTATAAAAGGTATGAAATATCCATCAAAAACAAAAAATTAATTTGCACAAGCCATAAAGAATTAAAACCATACAATCGTTACTGGTGCAATATTTCTCAAGATTCAAACGGTATCATAACTCTATCAAACTTATCAATACAACCAAAAGCACTATATCTTCAAAAACATATATATCTAAAATTGCAAATAACAGATTTATTTTACTTTATAGATCAAAATCTTTCAAAAAATATATATGCAAAACTTATAAAAGATAGATATAGTAGTAACAATGTTGATCTTGAAAAAAAACTTATAGTTTTAGCTCAAGAGGAGATATACTCTTTTCCTATCACCGCAAAGAATGAATTGATTTTTTTTCAATTTAAAATCTCACAAAATGATAATTTAAATGAAAAAATAGTAGAATTTTATGTAGGATTTAAAAATCACGGACCATTTAAAGGTATTTTCAAAAAGAATGAAATTGTTTTTTATACACGATATGATATCAAAATGGATTTTTTAAACCCTAAACTATCGACTTCCGTATTTCCCATAGTCGATATATCGGACTCTTTTTTAGATTTGAAAGGTTAAAATTGAATGTATTAAATCATATCGCTATTATCATGGATGGAAATGGCAGATGGGCTAAATTGCAAAATCAAAAAAGAACTTTCGGTCACAAAAAAGGAGCGGAAATAGTTAGAAAACTTACTATCCACTCATCAAATATAGGCTTAAAATATCTGACTTTATATGCCTTTAGCACAGAAAATTGGAAAAGACCAAAGTATGAAGTAGATTTTTTAATGAAACTTTTAGATTCGTATCTAAAAAAAGAGCTTGTTGCCTATCTTGAAAATAATGTGAGATTTAATGTTATAGGGGATATTTCCAAATTTAGTCAAAAACTCCAAAAAACTATCGAAAAAACTATCGAAAAAACTTCGAGTTGCAATGGTCTAACTCAAACATTGGCTATAAACTACGGTTCAAAAGATGAAATAATAAGAGCGATAAAAAAGATTAAAGATATAGACAATATAGATGAAAAAAGTTTTGAAAAGCTACTGGATACATCAGATATGCCACCTGTGGATATGCTCATAAGAACAGGCGGGGAGCAAAGGATATCAAACTTTTTATTGTGGCAAATAGCATATGCCGAACTATTTTTTACAAAAACTTTGTGGCCAGATTTTACAGAAAACGAACTTGACAATATTATAGAAAAATTTAAAAATATTTCAAGAAGATTTGGCGGAATATAATGCAAGATATAAACCTCTATTTATCTGGGCTACTTGGACTTTTAATAGGGTCATTTTTAAATGTCCTCATACTTAGAATACCAAAAGATGAAAGTATTGTTTTTCCGTCATCACACTGCACAAAATGTGGAAAAACATTAAAATGGTGGCACAATATACCGGTTCTTTCGTATATATTTTTAAGAGGTAAGTGCTACTATTGTAAAGATAAAATATCTTTACAATATCCTATTGTAGAAATATTTAGTTCTATTATATTTGTAATTTCCTATATAAAAACTGGTGATTTGGCACATGGCTTTGCTGTCGCTTTGGTTTTTGATATACTACTTGCTCTTTCCATTATAGATTTTCGATACAAAGCCGTTCCGGATAGTTTAAATTTAACCGCTTTAACAATTAGTCTTTTTGCAACAACCGATATAGTAACTTCATTCACAAATGCTCTTTTGTTTGCAGGAGGTTTTACACTTTTAAGATTTTATGTATCATTTTTTGCCAAAAAAGAGGCGATGGGAGAAGCCGACATTATGATAGCGGCAACCATAGGTGCAATGCTTGGTATTAAGCTTGGTATATTTTGCATATTTCTATCTGCCGTCATAGCATTACCTGTTTTTTTAATCGTAGGAAAAAAAGATATACAACTACCTTTTATCCCGTTTCTTGCATTATCTTTAATGATAACATATTTTTTTGATTTTTACTTTATCAAACTTATAAGTTGGCTATATGAATAAAATAACAAGATATATATTGAAAAATTTTATAGAATCTTTCAATCCTATATTTTTCTCACTTTTTTTTATGGTTTCTATCATATACTTTATAAAAATAGCTAAGATAACTTCTATCATAAAGATAACTTTTTTAGAGCTTGGCGAACTCTATCTTTATATACTACCGCGAATTATTATATATACTTTTCCTGTAGTTTTCTTTATAGCTATTGCTATGTCATTTGTTAAAATGTCAAGAGATAACGAGATAACAGTTATGTTCTCTTTTGGGTATTCTCCTCTAAAAGTAGTTAAGATTTTCACAACTATTTCCATGTTTATAACAGCTTTTTTACTAATGAATGCTATATTTTTAGTTCCTATATCAAAACAGTTATACAGTAATTTTATAGATGTAAAAAAAGCGGAAGCTAAATTAAATATCCAAGCTATGGAGTTTGGACAAAAATTTTCAAACTGGTTGGTTTTTATCAATAAATCCAATAAGCAAAATAGTTTTGAAGATGTCATAATGTATTCAAAGGATAAAAAAAGAGAAAATTTTATACTTGCCAAAAAAGCAAATATCTCAAATAAAAATAGCACCCTTGAATTGAAATTAAAAAATGGAAAAGTATTTAGCATATACAAAAATAATATCAAACAAACCAATTACAAATCTTTAAGTATAACAAGATATCAAAATATGGAAATATCATCAAGCAAAGGTGTTTTTCTTTATTGGAAAAAAATTTTTACAGATAAAGGGAGGGCAAAAGATTTTGCTTTTTTTATATTGATTTCTCTTTTTCCGATATCAACTTTTTTGCTCTCTATAAGTTTCGGAATATTTAATTCAAGATATGAAAAAAGCAATATTTATATATATATATTTCTTACGATACTAATATACTATATACTAATATATTTTTTAATATCCGTAAACCCTCTATTTGCACTAATAACTGTTCCAACCTTAACAATTTTTACATCTATAACAATATTTAAAAAGAAAATACTTAAGAAATATTAATGAGAGTTAAAATAACCCTTAGCTATGATGGCAGTAGATTTGCCGGTTTTCAAATACAAAAAGAGATGAAAAATACTGTTTCTGGGCAAATAAAAAACTCTTTAAAGTCAGTTGGTATTGTAAATAACTTTATTGCTAGTGGTAGAACCGACAAGGGAGTTCATGCCACCAATCAAATTTTACATATAGATTTACCCTCTTTTTGGACAGACTTAAAAAAATTAAAAAACATACTAAACCAATCTTTACTACCGCATATATATATAAAAAAAATTGAAAAAATTCATGACTCTTTTCATGCGAGATTTGATGCAAAAAAAAGAGTTTATAGATATATCATCTCATCTTCAACCCCCACCGTCTTTTTAACTCCTTATGTTACTTATGTAGAAAAAATAAATCCTTTTTTAATCAAAGAGGCCATAAAAGAGTTTGAGGGTATATATGATTTTGAATATTTTAAAAAAAATGGGAGTGATACGAAAAATTATACAAGAGAGATATATAAAACCAACTTTTACCGCTATAAAGAGTTTTTTATATTCTATTTTGAAGGTAGCGGATTTTTAAGATCTCAAATCAGAATGATGGTTGATTTTTTATTTAAAATATCAGAGGAAAAATTAAGCAAAAATGAGTTAAAATTACAACTTCAAAAGAAAAAAGTATTTTCAACCTCTTTAGCTCCTCCGCAGGGGCTATATCTAAGTAAGATTAAATACGGAGCGTAGCGCAGCCTGGTAGCGCACACCCTTGGGGTGGGTGAGGTCGCTGGTTCAAATCCAGTCGTTCCGACCACTTTTTATATCACAATAAAGGAAATAAATGTCACTAAAGACTTATGACTACTCAAAAGACGAATTAAATAAATTTCAATATGCTATCATACATACGGAAAAGGGAGATATCACTATCAAACTTTTTCCTAAAGAAACTCCCAATACAGTTGCAAATTTTGCAACATTGGCAAATGATGGTTTTTACGATAATTTAAACTTTCATAGAGTTATACCCGGATTTGTTGCTCAAGGTGGATGTCCTCACGGAACCGGTACAGGTGGTCCCGGATGGAGTATAGCTTGTGAATGTGATAAAAATACTCACACTCATCAAAGAGGTTCTATCTCTATGGCTCATGCCGGCAAAGACACAGGCGGAAGCCAATTTTTTATATGCTTTGAGGCACAACCTCATCTTGACGGAGTTCATACGGTATTTGGAGAGATTGATAGTTCTGATGAAGAGAGTTTCAAAGTCTTAGATTCTCTTAAGCAAGGCGACAAAATAAAATCTATCGAAATATTGGAAAAAATAAAAAATTAGAGCATATAAGTTAGAAATTTTAATTTCTAACTTATATTGTTGATTCAATATTTTATTATCATTTTACTTTCTACTTATCTTATTTCACTTAATATACGACATAAAACAAATATAAAAAGAGATTTTAAAAAATATAATGTTATACTACTGTAGTATTTGTTAGGATAGCTACAATGTCTTCCATAAGTCTATGAGATAAATCATTAGGAAAAAAATGAAATTTTTTAAATTTGTTCTATTTTTTATAACAGTTATTTCCCTGCAAGCCTCTCAATATAATATCATATTTTTTTCAACAATAAAAGTTTACAACAAAGATAAAAAAAATTTTTTAAATAGATTTTCAAATGGCACCATAGAAAAACAAAAAAAGTATTATGTATTTAAGATAAGCCATATCAAAAATTATAATGAAGCTAAAAAAACGATAAAATTTGCAAAAAGATATTACAAAGATGCTTTTATAATCAAGGATGATTCAATAGACAGAATCTCGTCAACCAAGCAAAAAGTTGAAATCGTCAAGAATCAGCCTATAAAATCTCTGCCTTTTGCACAAACAAGTCAAAAAGAGAACAATACAATAAAAACATTTGATGCAAAAAATAGTAAAAATATTGACACAACCTGTTTTATCCAGAAAAATATTTCTCAAGAGAGTCCTGCAAAACAGATAAAACTCAAAGAAATCAATATGGATAAAAATAAAAAACATATCTTTCTTGCTTCAAAAAAAGTATCAAATATTGAAAATGGGGTTAAACTAAATGAACCGGAAGTTTTAAAAAAGCACCAAATCCCCGCACTATATAAACAATCCGATACTCAAAAGTATGATATACTTAATTTTGATAGATATATAAAAGCACTTTTTAACTATAACGATAGTGCCAAAGAGGCTTTTTATCAAAAAAAGATAGAGTATATACTCTCCGAGATAAAGAAAGATAGATACAATTTCGATATATATATAGACGGATATATCAGAACAGGATCAAGTATATCCACTAACGGCAACAATATAAAAGGAAACGGAAAATATACCGATGCCGGTATATCTTTAAATGCCAATAAACTTCTATATGACGGGCAATATGGACTTGTTAAAAATGCATATGATATTTTATATAAAAGATTGGCGGATATCAAAGAGATAAATGCTAAAGAGAAGCTATCCGTATTGGGAACGGCTATATATACCGATATGTATTCCGCTCAAGAGGAGCTAAGCGACTATAAGAAGATGCTAAAAAAACATCTTTTCGTTAAAAAGATAGTTGATGAAGGATATAAGCTTGGTAAAAATTCTATTTTAGACTACATAAATGCTCAAAGAGATTATATAAATATACAAAGGGCTATACTTGATTCGGCATATAGATATAGATATAGAGACTATGTTTTAAGACACAGTATAAAATCAAAAAGCAAAAAACCTTTTAAACTCCATCCTGCAAAAGTAAATCTAAATATAGAGTCTCTTGCCAGATTGGAAAGAGAGGCTATCAAGCACAGTAGCGATATAGCAACGGAATCCAATATACTAAAAATCAAAGAGGCCGACTTAATCTCTCAAGAGAGAAGATACTATCCTAAAATAGATTTTACATCCAGAGTAGGTTACGGACTCAATAAAGATGATACTTTTACCTTTTCAAATGCCGGTAAAGGCTCGTTTTGGTCTTTGGGCTTAACTTTTAGAGCTCCTATTTACGAAAGAGATGATATTAGACTTTCTCAAGAAAGAGAGAGGTATCGTATATTGAAACAAAGGAGAGTTCTCTCGGCAAAACATAGAGATATATTGATAAAGGTGGAAAAGTCTTATCATGAAGTCGAGAGACTTGATAGACAAAAAAGCTTTTTGAAAAAACTACTCTTTTTGTCACATAAAAAGTATGATATTACTGTAAAAAGATATTTAAGTGGCATATCAACATACAAAGAGTATTCTGATGCTTTAAAAGAGTATTTTGATTATAAAAAGCAATACATAAATATGGAACAAAATTATATCAAAGAGTTATCGCTCTTAAGTATTTTAGTGGGAAAGAGAAAATTTTATGAGTCGTATTAAGGTAGTTTGGACGGGTGAGGGTACCTACCCCTATGTAACGGGAGGTGTTAGCACATGGGCTGATATATTAATGCATGAACTCAAAAATATAGATTTTACCCTTATTCCTATACAGATGCATCCCTTTGTAAAATTAAAGTTTGATATACCTCCGAATGTTGTTGATATTATAAATGTTCCTTTGTGGGGAACAGAAGAGCCTATCGAGTATATAAGACAGATAGATTTTTCAATTATATATGAGGCAAAGATAAAAACCCAGGTAAGTAATAATATACAAAAATTAGAACCTATTTTGATTTTAGTGTTAGACCATATTTATAGGAAAAAAAATGATCTTGAAGCTCTTGGAGATGCGATCTATGAGTTTTATGAATATTTTCATAAGTATGATTATTATGAAACATTTAGATCCGAAGAGATGTGGAATATTTATAGAGGATATATTTTAAATCACTACAAAGATATCAAAGAGGATCTTCCTACAGTTTTTGATATGATAGAGGGACTTAGATATCTTTATAGATTTTTTATATCTCTTTTGCCTCATCTTCCCGAAGCTCACATATATCACTCTTCGGCGGCAGCTTTTTGTGGTCTTTCTTGTATAGTTGCAAAAAAAAAGTTCAATAGCAAATTTTTATTAACAGAACATGGAGTTTACATAAGAGAGCAATATCTTGCCGCTTCAAGGAATTTGATGCCGATTCGTACCAAAGAGTTTATGATGGGGCTAATTACTCTTGTTTCTAAGCTAAATTTTTATTATGCCGATATTATTGCTCCAGTATGTGACTATAATTCAAGATGGGAAGTAGAATGGGGAGTGGATAAAAACAAGATACATACCATTTATAATGGCATAGATACTATAAAATTTAAAAATATGAATATACAAAAAGATGAGCAAAGACCTACTGTCGTTATGGTAGCAAGAATAGATCCTTTAAAAGATATAGAAACTTTTATAAAAACTGCCGATATAGTTTCTAAGGAGATTTCTGATGTGCTATTTAAACTCTATGGTCCGATTGTAGATGAAAAGTATTATCATAAATGCGAAAGCCTTGTGAAAGAACTTGGTATTGAAAACAATTTTGAATTTTCCGGCTTAACAAATAGTCCAGAGAGTGCATACAACGAGGGAGATGTCGTTATGCTTACAAGTATTTCGGAGGCTTTCCCTTTTGTTGTTATAGAGGCGATGGCTTGTGAAAAGGTTGTAGTCTCTTCGGATGTAGGGGGTACGAAAGAGGTGCTTGAGGGGTTTGGGTATGTAATAAAACCGAAAGATTATCAAGAATTTGCCGATAAGGTTATATATATTTTAAAAAATCCCGATATTGCACAAGAGATGGGAAGCGATGCGAGAGAGTTTATATTAAACGGTTTTTCTATAGAGGATATGGTGGAAAATTATAGTGTTATGTATAAAAAATTATATAACGAATATATTGAAAATAAGGATGAAGAGTGGCAACAGACGGCAACAGTCAAGATCTAAGCATACTTTATAAAAAGATAACCGAAAACAAAGGTAAACCTTTGGATTTTTGGGAGATTGCCGCCTTGCTTGAGATATATGGCATTAGAGATATTGATGTCCAAAAAGATTACGGTTTTAAAAATGTTTTTGAGATGGCTAAATATCTTATGAGATATAAGGATATCAAAAAGTATCCATCTAAAAAGCTTGTAGAGTGGGAGGAGTTACCGGCTTTTGGCAAAAGAGTTGTAAAAAACTATATTAGAGGATTGGCATTTGCTATGCCTATGTTCGTGCAAATATTTTTTACTCTTTCCATAGGTTATGCCATATGGTCAGGTATCAATCTTGATAAATCAAAAGCTACGGTTATAGCTCTCGGAACTTTTTTAGCTCTTATAGTTACCGGAGCTTCCGCTCAAGCTATAGGAAGAAAAGGTCTGTTTTATCTAAAGCAGAGTGAAACCATACTTGCTTCAAATGTTACAATAGTTTTGGTGAATGTTGGTTTTATTCTTGTTTTTGCCGTAGGGATTATATTGATGCTGTTTAACTTTTTTTTTGATGTTTTACCTACTTACTATTTTTTTATCTTGATAGCTTTTTATTTTTTACTATCATTTTTATTTTTAAATATATCGATTTATTATATGTTTGAAGAGTATATGAAAATTTTATACTTTTTTCTACTTGGTATAATTCTTGTTTACATTGTTCACTCTCTTTTTAAAATAAAACTTCCCGAAGCACAATTTATCGCTCTTGTTATTTTAAACACAGTGCTCTCATTTTTCGCTTATAAAAAAGTTAGAGGTTTGAAAAAAAATGTTATTGCCGAGGGCGAGGGAACACCAAGAGCTTCCATACTTTTTTACTCTTTGATACCGTTTTATATGTACGGATTGATGTATTTTATCTTTCTTGTCGCAGACAGGATAACAGCTTGGAGCACCAATGTAGAAGCAAAACCATATTTTATATGGTTTGATGTTCCTTATGAGCTTGGGCTTGATTGGGCACTTATATCTTTGGTGTTACTTATGGGATTTACAGAGATAAGCATACATGAATTTATGTATCGAATAAACGATATGATCATCTCATTTAAGTATAATGAATATCTTAAATTTAACAATAGTGTTTTTACTTTCTTTAAAAAATTCAATTTTGTATATCTATTTTTTTCGATTGCTATTATTATCGTAGTTTTCCTATCTATATGGATTATTCATAAATTTTTTAATTTTGAGTATATCGAAAACTTTTTTAATAGTTATACTCCGTTTGTATATTGGATTGGGGCTGTATCTTATGCTTTTTTGGTTAACGGATTGATGAATGTTCTGTTTATATTTTCATTTTCGAGACAAAATTTTTCGTTAAAGTCGATTTCGTTGGCTACATTTGTAAATATTGTCATAGGTGTAATTTTTAGTAGAATGTTCGGACTTGAATTTGCCGTATTTGGTCTGCTTGTAGGTAGTGTTTTATTTTGGTGGTTAAGTTTTAATTATGCTGCTACAATGTTTAAAAAATTAGATTTTTACTATTATTCGTCTTTTTAGAAAAGGTTTGCTTGTGAGAAAATATATATTAAGTTTTATTTTTATTATCTTGTTTTTAGGGGGTTGTGCGATTAGAAATGATGCCACTTTTGAAAAGAAGATATTATCTCCGGAAAGAGTCGAGATTTATGATGTAACAGTAGATAATATTTGGCCTGAAGTCAACAATGGCCGAAAACTGTTAAAAGAATTTCCTTTTGTTTCATATAAACCTATTATAGATTTTCATGGAAAGTTTTCAGATCAGTTTTATAGCAAGATAGACTATAGATATAAATTTGATAATATAAAAGATGTTGATTTTTGGAAACTTAGAACAAATCCTTTTGCCGAGGATTTTGTCTATGTACTTCCTATGTGGGCTAATGAATTTAAAAGAGTTTCTAACGATCTTTTTGAAGATATAGGCTATACTTACAACTTATCATCAAAAGAGCAGGAGATACTTAAATGGTGGATTGACGAGGGTGGAATTCTCTGGGTTGAAGGAGGTATCTATTCTACGAGATACGATACTTTTAAGAAAAACGGTGAGATAGATGCTAAAGCCATTACAAGTAAAATGGTGGAAAAAAGTAGAAATTTAAAATTTCTCGATAAGAGTGTTCAAACATATATCTATAAAAGCAAAAAGCTTGATTTTATCAACTATGAGCCTTTGAAGCTCAAATATAGAGTAAAGAGTGATATACCATATTTTCAAGATATAAACAATCTGCAACTAATTACGAAAAATTTTATGACGGTTGATTTTATACCCAAGGGCAGATATATACTCAGATCCAAAACTGGAAAACCTCTTGTATCTTTTATAAGATACGGAAAAGGCGGAGTGGTATTTTTAAGACCTTTTGAATTTCAGGATAAAATGTACGATGGAGAGCTGTTTAGATGGAAACTTATATATTTCTTGTTAAATAGAATGTATCTTGATTGGGATAAGGATAGATATCAGAATGTTAAAGATAGATTTGATAAGGGACTAAAACTCTCACTCCACAATTTACACTTTGCATATGATTCATATCAATTAACACCCGATAGTATTAAGTTGCTTAAACCGATAGTTAGATATTTGAAGGAACATCCTACTTATAGAGTTAGAGTAGAAGGCAATACTGACAGTATAGCATCAAGAAAATACAACTATAAACTCTCTATAAATAGAGCCAATTCAGTTAAAAGTGAAATGGTAAAAATGGGAATAGATAGAAGTAGGATTGATGTAGTAGGTTATGGAGAAGATAGACCTATAGCCTCCAATAAAACTGAAAAAGGAAGATCTTTTAACAGAAGGGTTGATTTTGTGATCATAAGGAAATAATTTTAATGTTTACACATGCTTTTGATGTATATTTTATAGATTTAAATATTATTTACCATATTTTTGCAAAAAACTGGTGGTATATGCTTAAAATATTATTTATGAGCTATGTGATGTTTTACTGGGTACCCACAAAAATATTTCCTCAAGAACATACAGGACAAGGTATCCAAAAGATAGTTTTTAATTTTATATTTATGGTTGCATATGTGGAAACTGTAGTAACTTTTTTAGTTTTTATAAAAGCATTTTCTTTGCTTCTTTTTATGCTTGTTCTAATTGGCACAAAATTAGCTTTTTTAAAGTGGTATTATAAAAAAAATATAATATTGTTTTTAAATAATTTTAGAGTGAACATGATGCTTTGGGTATTAGATTTTTTAGATCATCGTAGCAAACTAAAAGAGAAAAGTTTAAGTTATGTAAAATATAAATTCATCAAGTTTCAACAATCTTTAACCTTTTATTCTATGTTAAAAAATTTGCTATTTTTTACTGTTTTTTTTTATATCATTTCAACCCTTATGTTAAGGGGTCTTTATAGTTATAGCAACCCTCTCCCAGATACCTCACAATTTATAGAATGGGTAAACAACCTACAACACAATATACTATTTTCAGGCAATAGAATAAGTGCAGATTTTTATGGACAGGCTATTATTATATTTTTCGTAAATGTTTTTACGAATATAGACTTGATAATTTTATTTAGCTTGTATCCAATTTTATTATTGTTGGCAATGTATTTTTCAATTTTTTATATTGTTAAAAGTTTTAGCAATTCAAAATATGTTGGAATTTTTGCTGTTATGATTCATGGTATTGTTTTAATGAGTCCTCTATCAGATTTTATATTGGGAAGCATTATAGTTACCGACAAACCTCCTTTAATTGATTTTTACGGTTTAAAAATATATTTTCCACCAATAAATAGTTTAGTAGGTCACATATACAAAAGTGGAAATGTCCCATATTTAAGGTATACATCAGGTTTAGCTTATGAACATGCTTCAGTTTTTGTTCTTTTAAATGCATATTTTTTAATCAAAGCAATAGATACTCGCTTAAATAAGTACTTAATTTTATATACTTTAACACTAATATTGGTTTTTACTTTTCATGGTGGCGGAGCAATAATATTGATTATAATTAGTATTTTAATTGCAATAAATGCAGTAATTTTTAGAAAAATTGACATCCCCATACTAAAGAAAGGTTTTTTTTGTATAATTATAGCTGCCATAATTGGCAATTTATGGATACTATCCATGATAAAATATGGTATTCCTCAAGACTTTGGTGCGGCAGCTCCCTTTTTAGATAAGCTTTTAGGCACAGAGAGAAACATAAATGATATAGCAAAAATGGGCACAAACAATATCGCCATAATCACTATAACAAGATTGCATTTTACTTTTTTTGTAATGATATTTTTTTCTTATATCTTTTCTTGGTTTACTAAAAAAAAATTTATTAACACATCATATGTTTTGATAATCATAGGAATTTTTATTCCATATTTTGGACCAAACTTTGGATTGCCTTTAGTGGCAAAACAAAGCAGATTGGCAGAATATATGTTTTTTGGAATAACTTTATTACTTGCTTTTTACTTTTTTTATCTTTTTTGCTATCCTATTTTCTTGCTATTTAAAAAATATGCAAAATATTTTATATTATTTGTCTCTTATGTCATTTTTATTATATTTATTTTAACAGTTCCAAGATGGGTAGATACCAACTTTTTTTGGAAAAGCATCAACCAGTTGGAATATACCTCTATTTCAGATATCATTCTAAAAATAAACTCTGACAACAGACCTTTTGATTGGACTGTCGTGTCTTATATTCAAGAATATTCAAAAGTAAGAAACAAGGGATACCATGTCAATACTCAAAATTTTCTTTTAAAATATAATCCGAGTGATAAATATCTAAAAATTCCAACTCCAAAAATTTATATATTTGTAGAAAATTTTCCAAATCCCTATGAGGGAAAAGGGGAGTGGTATTATAGGTGGAGAAGTGAAGTACAAAGTGGTTTAAAAAGCTGGATAGCTATATATAGTGTAAATCACAGTAATATTAGGGTATACTATAAAACAAAAACAGTAACGGTTTATGAAATAGACAATAGCAAATATGTAAATCGTTTAAAAAAGCTAAATTTTCAATCAAAAATGGAAAGGCTTAAAAAATGACTTTTTTTGAACAAAGTAGATACTATTTTAATTATGTTTTACCTGATATTATATTGTCAAATTTAGAACAGATAAATGACTTTTTAAATCGGTATTGGTGGGTATTTTTTATTTTTTCTATACTGATGATTATACTAAATATGAAATATTTTAGAGTTAATCTGAAATTAAAATTGGAATTTAGAACTATTAACAAGTATTTAAAAGAGTTGAGCCTTAAATCCGATATTAAAGATATCGAAAATTATATATTAAAAAGCAATAAAATGATCAAGGCAGAATATTCGGCTCTTTACGAGTTGAGAGGAGAAACATATATTTTACTCGAATCGGATACCACAAACAACTCATTTGTAGCGATACCGGTAAGATTAAGACAAAAGGATTTAAAAACATTTAAAAAAAGTGGCAAATTTGAAATAAGTTATTTTACCGGAGAAAATGAAAAATATATGATACTTTTCTATAGCTATCAAGAGGTGATAAAAGAGAGATATGAGGGATTTTTTAGGATAATTTTAGGCTTTTATGCAAAAGCATCCGATAAAAATAGATCAAAAGGTTCTCAAATGCTTTTGAATGTTACGAAAGATACTTCGATTTCTCTTATGAAATTGCAGATGGATAAATATCAATTTTTTAAGTTTTTTGTTGCTCTTGTGTTGAAAATGACTAAAGCTAAAGGAGCCAGACTTCTTACAAAAGGCGGAGATTTGATCTTTGAATATAAACCCTCTTTGAGATCGGAACTTCAAAAAGTATTTTATATAAGAAATACTCCATACAAGCTTGAATTTTATGACAATAAACCTTTGTCTGCCACGACATTGTCTCAAGTCGGCTCATTTCTTGATATGTCGGGAGCTTTTATAGAAAATATAGATAAAAATAGCGAAATGGTGAAAAATTATCTCTCTTTATTGAATTTTACCAATGAAGCGGTTGAGCTTGAAAATAAATATTATGAAAACCACTCTTTGATTGTTCAAATGGTTTCTGTAGAGATAGCAAAATCCCTATTTTTATCCGAAGAGGAGATAGATGCCATAATGCTTGGTTCTTATCTCCATGATATAGGAATGGTAGGGGATTTGCTTGCGGTTTTAGATAGGAGTGATTTAAAAGAGTCTGATATAAATCTCATAAAAGAGCATCCATTGATAGGAAGTATTATGGTTGAGCCGATATCTCATATATATCCGATATCCGATATCATAAAGTATCATCACGAGAGATTTGACGGAAGAGGATATCCTTTCGGGCTTAAAGAGTCTCAAATACCTATATCCTCTCAAGTTGTAGCTATGGGGGAGTTTTATGCAGGAATAACAAGTGACAGATCTTATAGAAAAGGTAGAACTCATGAGGAAGCGGTGGCAGAGATAAAAAAATCGGAAAATAAGATGTTTAGTCCTATTTTGGTAAATGTTTTTTTGGAGGCTGAAAAATCCATAAAAATAAAAGTGATGAAGATTAAAGCAAAATCGCTGAAGAGAGATAAAGATGATGAAAAAGATGAAAAAACAGTTTAGTATAGTTATACCAGTGCATAATGAAGAGTCGTCTCTTGAGATGACTTTGGAGAGTTTAAAAAGTTTTTTGGATTCTAAGCAATATGAGTATGAGATAGTATGTGTTGATGATAAGTCTGCAGATAAAAGTCCTGAAATTTTAGACAATTTTGACGGTATAACGGTTATTCACCATAAAAAAAACAGAGGATATGGAGGAGCATTAAAAACAGGTATTAAGAGTGCAAAATATGATACTATAGTCATAATGGATTCGGACGGTCAGCACAGACCCGAAGAGATACCCAAGCTGTTGGATGCTTATGAGAGCAAAGAGAGCATGGTTATAGGAGAGAGAAAAGTTTATCAGACAAAAGTAAGCAGAGTTTTGGGAAAGATTTTGCTTCACAAGATTGCCAATTTTATCTTCAAACAGGAGATACCGGATATAAATTCCGGTTTTAGAGTGTTTAGTAAAAAAGAGGCTAAAAAATTTTTACATCTTTGCTCCGAGAGGTTTAGTTTTACCACATCTATAACTTTGGCATATATATCCAACGGATACGATTTGATATATATTCCTATAAATGTTCAAAAAAGAACAACAGGGGAGAGTCAAGTAAGTATGAAAACTGGTTTTAGAACCATTTTAAAAATTTTAGAATTGGGAATGATTTTTAAACCACTAAGAGTTGTTTTGCCTCTTAGTATTGTATTTGGGACATTAGGGTTGGGTTCATTTTGTGTAGATTTATATCATATCAATCTTACCAATACTACAGTTTTTCTTCTGTCAAATTCAGTTATACTTTTTATATCTGCACTTCTTGCCGAGCAGATTAATAATATCAGGATGGAGATAATTCATCGTGATTAGAATATATCTTTATGGTTTTCGGCATTTTATAAAAGTAATTTTAAAAATAATTTGTATAAAGTTATGAAAACATATAATATAAAAAAAATATCAAAGATATTTCATTTTGCAGGTATAATAATTTTATTATATATACTTTCGACACTACAGTATGATAAAATTTTTCTTATACTTAAAAAAATAAATTTTTTCTATCTGTTTTTACATATGATGAGTTTTTTTATCTATTTTTTTTTAAAAGTGTATAGATTTAGTTTTATATTGAAATATTATGGGCATGAACCTCCACTATTTAATGTTTTTGGGGCTACGATTGAATCTCAATATTTTGGTTTTATCACACCTTCTCGTATAGGAGAATCAATTAAAATTCTATTTTTAGAAGCTCAAGCTAATATTCCGAAAAGAGTGTCAATTATGGCTTATATATATGATAGATTTCAAGATTTGTATTTTATGGCTTTACTAGGAATATTTAGTTTTATTTTCATATTGAAATTACCTACAAATATATATCTTATTATCTTTACAACTGCCATGTTTGTTCTTTTCTTTGTAAAAAATCCTATTTTAAAAAAGCTATCAATTAAATTGAAAATAGAGCATTTCAAAGGTTTAAGTTTAAAATCTGATTTTTACCTATTTGTTCAAAATGGTTTTATATATGTTTTTTATTTTTTAGAGTTTTATTTTTCTGCACTTTCACTAGGTGCAAGTATAAATTTTTTTTATCTGAGTGCAGTAGCAGTAATTGGAGCACTCTCGACACTACTTCCTCTATCTATATCTGGATTGGGTATAAGAGAGGGAATTTTTGTTTACTACCTAGTAAAGGTTGGTATTTCTAAAGAGACAGCTTTTTTAATTTCATTTTTGGATAATTTTGGTTTTCTGATTATTTTTGTGATTATTTTACATATTACTTATAAAGTTTTATCAAATGTAAATCGGTTTAAAAATAAGAGTGATTTAATTTAGAAAAGTATTATATTTTGGAGGTGCGATTTCGTGAAAAAAAATAGATATGAGGTAGCTATTGTTATACCTCTTTATAATGAAGAAAAAATAGTTAAAGATGTTTTAACTGAATTAAGAGAAAAGTATCCCGAATATAGGATAATCGTAGTAGATGATTGCTCTTCGGACAATAGCTATAAAGAGGCATGTTTAGAGGGCATATATCTATTGAAGCATATGGTCAATCTCGGTCAAGGAGCCACTCTTCAAACCGGTATAGAGTATGCAAGAGAGCTTGGGTGTAAATATGCGGTTACATTCGATTCGGACGGTCAGCACAACCCTGATGATATAGAGTCTTTCATAAAGGTTTTAAAAGAGGGCGAAGCCGATATAGTTTTGGGTTCGAGATTTCTTGGAAGTACCGAAAATATGCCGACAAGTAAAAGATATCTTCTAAAGGCTTCAAGATTTTTTACTTGGATTACGACCGGTATTTGGCTTACCGATTCTCACAATGGCTTTAGAGCTATCAATATAGAGAAATTTCCAAATTTTGAAATAACCCAAAATAGAATGGCTCATGCTTCCGAGATTATCGGTATCATAAAAAATCTAAACATGAGATACAAAGAAATACCCTGCCACATTAGATATACTGATTATTCTCTAAATAAGGGACAGTCTATGTGGAATAGCATCAATATAGTTCTTGACTTTTTCGTGGGGAATTTAATAAAATGATTTTTTTAAAAATATTTCTTATCATCGTTTTGACTATAGCTTTTATACTCTTTTCTTTTTCATCAAAGATGAAAATATTTCAAAAACTAACCGTGATAGCCGGCTACATGACACTATTTTTATTTATCATGTTTCCCGACTATTCCGATAAAATAGCACACTTTTTTGGTATAGGTTATGGAAAAGATCTTATCATTTATATATTGGTAGCTTTGACCGGTTTGATGAATATAGTTCTTTATGTCGGAGTCAATAAAAATCATGCAGCAATAACAAAAATCATAAGGGATAGTACAAAGAAAAATGCAAAAAAATGTAGATAAAAAGTATCTTTTTTCAAAAGAGTTTACACTAAAGTTCAAAAATGTTTTAAAAGAGATGTACGGATATGAGGAGTATATGGATTTTTTAATTGTCCCATCAATATTCGGTGGTAAAATGCTATCGTACATACCTCTACTTGGCTATAGCGATAGAGATAGCAACTTGATAGAGGATTTAAAAGAGCTTGCAAAAGAGAGCGAGTATCAAATAAGGGTTTTAAACTTTGAGTATAGCGACTTCCAAAACGGTGATTCCGTTACAATGAGGATGTGCTTTAATAACTGCTCCAGTGAAGAGATGCTTGCAAATATGAAATCAAAATATAGAAAAATAATAAAAAACTCTATCAGAAAAAATAATTTTTCATTTAAGATCGGCAATGAGGAAAAATTTATAGAGGATTTTTATCAAATTTTTACAAACATTATGTATAAACATGGGACTCCCTCATTAGATAAAAAACTATTTTATATACTAAAAGAGATATATAAGGATGATGTGGTTTTTTATAATGTGTATGATAATGATAATATTATAGCAAGCTATTGTGTACTGATGGATAAGGATATATCCTATGGGTCTTGGGGAGGTTTGGATGAAAAGTATAGAGATAGACTTGTAGGACATTTTGCATATTGGAATATCATAAAAGATATTTGTGACAATAGAAATAAAAAGATATTTGACTTTGGCAGATCCCCGTATGGTAGTGGTGGATATACATTTAAACATAGATTTGGAGCCTATCCCGTAAAAGTGGATATCCTAAAAAAACAAAATGATGATATCTACTCAAAATACTCTTTTGCTTCAAGTGTATGGAAAAAACTTCCTAAAAATTTTGTAGATTTTATAGGTCCTAAACTTTGTAAATATTTGGTGGATTTATGATTTGGCTCACTATTGATATCGAAAAGATAACCGATATGAACTTCAATGTTCTTTGGAAAAAAGAGCCTGTTTTGGACTATGAAAAAGTTGTTGATGATTTTTTGTCGATCAAAAAAGATCATCATGCAACCGCATTTATTCTTGGAACTTTTGCTAAAAAATATCCGCAAATCGTAAAAAAACTCTATAAAAACGGTGTAGAGATATCTTGTCATGGGATGTATCATAATCTTGTATATAAAGAGGGTTTTAAAGAGTGGTCTAAAAGAGTGACTGAAGCTAAGGATATATTGGAAAATTTAATATCCGAAAGAGTTTTGGGGTATAGAAGTCCGAGTTGGTCGATGCCCTTTGAAAAGAGATATTATGAAGAGTTGGCGAGAGTGGGTTTTGAGTACTCCTCTTCATATTTTCCGATGAAAAACTATATGTACGGAAACAGCATAGATAGAAAAAAATCGTTTAAAATTTATACGAAATTTGGTACCATAGAGGAGAGGCCGATCCTAAAATATACTATTCCTTTTAGCGGAGGTGTTTATTTGAGGGTTTTGCCGCTATCCGTTTTGAAAATGCTTTTTAAAAAGAGTAAAGATAGCATACTTTATATCCATCCTTATGAGCTTTTGGAAGATAATCTTTTAAAAAGATTTAAGGAGTATGCGGATTTGAATTTGGACTATTTTTTAGCCTTTTACTCTTTTGGTTCTACACAAAAAAAGATCAAAACGGTTTTAAGATATGAATAAACTCATACAAACCGTCATATTTTTAGCGATAGTCGCCTATCTTTTAAAGGGTGTGGATGTCGGTAAAATCGATTTTACAATTTTTTCTTTTTGGGGAGTTTTTTGGACAACGATTTCTATCGTTATATCTCAAATAGTGCTATCTTTTAGATGGATGGCAATGAGCGGCTTGAATCTGAAAATATCTTTGGAGACCATTATCGTTTCAAGTACCTTAAATATGCTGCTTCCGGCAAGGCTCGGAGAACTTTCGAAAGCTTTTTATCTAAAAAAATTTTACGGATACAGTTATCACAAAAGTGTATCCATCATATTTATAGAGAGATTTTTTGATGTGATAGTTCTATTTTTGTTAATGTGTTTATGGGTCTATTGCTACTTTTCAAACGAGATAGTTAAAAACTCCGTAATAGTTCTCTCCGCTTCAATTTTTTTAATAATCATATTTTTCAACTCCAAAAGAGTCTTAAATATGATAAAAAAGATACCAGTAAGGATAGTTAAAATCTATGGGCAAAAGATATATAAAAATATCAATAGACTTTTAAAAACTCCGTATACCGCATTTTTCTATACTATACTATTATGGTTTTTTTATCTTGTTAGCAATATAATCTTTTTCAAATATAGTGTCGATTTTAATCTTGATTTTAAAGATATATTGGAGCTTTTTATATTTTCCACTATCGCTTTGAGTGTACCTTTGACACCGGCGGGAGTGGGTACTTTTGAGGGTGCGATTGTGGTTTTTTTGACAAAATATGGAGTGGATAAGACCGATGCACTTATTAGTGCGACTCTGTATCATATATTGATATTTGGCATTGATCTTATAATGTTTTATATATTTCTTGTAGCAAAAGATATAAAAATAAAGGATTTGGTAAAAAAATGAAGCTATTTTTACTATTTTTTACTCTTTTTTCTCTCTACGGCGAAGATGTGGTCTCTTTTAAAAGCGACGAAAGCTCATATAGAGTGTATAATGATGTAAAAGGATTGAGAGTAGATAAAAAAATGGGCGATTATGCTCTTGTCTCCGCTCTTAGCGATCAAGATGCTTTAAATTGGGCTAAAAAGTTCAAGATAGTCGAAATGGGCGGAGTTGACAATCCTAAAGCAACAAAAGATTTTCTAAAAAAAAGAGGTATATTAAATATTCCCTATCATATAGGTTACGATTGGATGCCCGCTTTTTACTACTATACCAGCGGAAACAATAGGGAGTTTGTTAAATGGCTCTATAAAAATAGATTTACCACCACTTTAAATCCTGATGGTCCTTTTATACACTGCAAGGAGAACGGTTATGACTGGTGTAGGGACTATTTTTACGATTGGGGCAACGAGGATCTTTTAAATAAGAGAGTGGATGATCTTTGTCAAAGTATGAAAAAAAGCGGATTTAACGGATTGTTTTTTGACTGGGCACCGGGTATTTTTATAAAAAGTAAAAAATTTAAAAAGATGCACGAAACATTTAAAAAAAGGCATCCCCAAAAGATATATGTCAAACAAGTCGGAAAATTTTATAAGAAATTAAAAGATAAGGGGATTTTTTTCGTAACCAATCAAGCATTTAGAAATGAAAAATATCTGCTTAAATATATAACTTACGATATGACGGAGAGCTATATAACTACCGATAAAAAAAGTGGTAAAAAGATACGAATAGAGGGAAGAGGATGGGTTGATAATTTTAAGGTTACAAACTATTTTCCCATATATAAGGATTCGACGGGTATAAAAGACTCACTACACTTTATAAATCTGCTGACAAAATATAAGAAAAGATATAAAAAGAGCGGATTTAAAAACTTTATATATCTCAATTATCTTGCACCGGAGTATGAAAAGGTCTATCCCTCTTTTCCCGTATATAGACTGAAAAAGCCTAAAAACGGCATATATTTTAGTTATGCTATGGCAAAATTGACCGATAATATCGTTTATGCAGAAGTTACATTTGACAAAAGATTGGAGAGAGATGATATATATTTTTATGATCTTGGAAAAGTGCTCGGAGAGAGTTATGAAAAGATAGGAGCTATAGACGGATATGTTAGATTTTATACGAAAGGTTTCGTGCTTGTAGTAAATCCTCATAAAGATAGGATTTTTTTAACTATCAAATCCAAATATATACCCAAAAATAGATACATTTATGATGCATATAACGATAGCTGGCTAAAAAGCGGCTCAAGCAGTTCTCTAACCGTAAAGCTTGACTTTCAAAGAGATATTTTTACAAAACAGCCTCTTCCTCTCGGTCGAGTCTATCTATATAATGCGATAAATTAGATTTTAGATTTTATCTCAAGTGTTGTATCTTTTTTATTGTTGAGAAAATATTTTCTAACCTCTTCTTGCCCCTTTTTGGATAACGGAATTGTTACTAAAGCTCTTGTCCCCTCTTGTAATATATAACTTTTATTCGGTATAACGGTCTCTATGGTCATTCTATCGAATGAAGGATTGACTATAGGATTGACTTGAGTTATAGTGGATGAAGTGTTATATGGAGGTGTAGTTACGAAATTTATACTTATTTGTTCCCCTTTATATATAAAAGGCAATAGTCCAGTGGAAAAACCGGCCTTGACAATAACTTTATCAAGATCAACAATAGTACATATTTTTCTATTTACTCCTATAGATTCCCTTTTATTGAGATGAAAATCGGCCACAAATCCATCTATTTGTGCATAAGCATCCGCATGCTTTAACTTATATTTCAACTTTTTAAGATCTATTTCGGCAGTTGTTATCTGTTTGTTTAGATTTTTTATTTTTTCGTAATTGTTGCTATTGTTGCCGCTATTAAGGGTGTTTATATAATTCTTTTTATACTTGTTTTCTTCAAACTCATTTGCATAACCTTTGGCTCTAAGAAGTGCCACTTTTTTAAGCTCCATTGCCGCAAGATTGATCGCCGGAACACTTCCATCAACACTACTTTTGTTCATTAAGTGATCTCTTATCTGCTTTAGGGAGACTATCTCCATCTTTTTATTGTCTATATCCAATTGAATCAACTCTTTATCGAGAGAGTAGATCTTATCTCCCTTTTTTACTCTATCTCCGTTTTTGACATAGATATCTTCCACATATCCGGCTACGGACGATATGATATCTTGCTTTTTATATGGAAACACAGCTCCTTCTATCCTGATACTGATATTATTTTCGGTTTTTTTGAGTTCTTTTTCCTCTTGTGTTTTTGCACAACCTCCAACAAAAACTAACAAAGCTAAAAAAGAGAATAATTGAAAATAAAGTTTTTTACAAGACATTTTTATGTAGCTCCATAAAGTAGATTATCCTATTATTTTAATTGTATCAAACAAAACCTTAAAATCTATAAATTTTGTTTCTATGCTTTAGTAAGCAAATTCTAAGAAACCGCCTCACAGAAACACCCCCTCCTCCACAATATCAATAGGTTTTTACTGTGCATTGATTTCTTTAAGATTAGATTTAGTTGAGGTTAATATCTATTTTTATCAAGATATAAACGATTTTTTGAGATAATCTATTAATTTATTCATTAGAAATAATAACAAAAACAGATAAAAGAGGTTGAAATGTATGAAAAGATAGACAAAGAGTATGTTTTGCATACTTACGGAAGAAAATATATCGATTTTACACATGGTAAAAATGCTACGATATTTGATGATAAAGGGAATGATTATATAGATTTTACAAGTGGCATAGGTGTCGTTAGTGTCGGTCATGGCAATGATAAATTGTCTGATGCTATTTGCTCTCAATCAAAAGCAATCATACATATATCAAATCTATTTATGATAAAACCACAAGCAAAACTTGCAAAAAAAATTATGGAGCTAAGCGGATATGATATGAGAGCCTTTTTTGCAAATAGCGGAGCGGAAGCTAATGAAGGAGCAATAAAAATAGCAAGAAAATATGGAGAGGTTGAGGGAGAGCCTAAAAGATATAAGATAATAACACTAAAAAATTCATTTCATGGCAGAACAATCACATCTTTAAAAGCAACCGGACAGGAGAAGATGCACAACTTTTTCGGACCATATCCAGATGGTTTTGTGTATGCGGAAGATTTGGATGAGATTGAAAAATTATGCGATGATAAAACTGTTGCTGTTATGATAGAACTTGTTCAAGGTGAAGGTGGTGTTGAACCGCAAGATAGATTGAAAATAAATAAATTATCAAAGTTTTTAAAAGAAAAAGATATTTTACTTATTGCGGATGAAGTGCAAACCGGTATTTATAGAACAGGTGAAATATTTGCTTCAAATCTTTATGAAATAGAACCAGATATTATAACGATAGCCAAAGGTCTCGGCGGAGGTGTGCCTGTAGGATGTGTTATGACAAATTTAAAAGATATATTTTCTCCCGGTGATCATGGCAGCACATTTGGAGGAAATTATCTATCAAGTGTGGCAGGACTTAGTGTTTTAGATATTCTCAAAGAGTATAAAGACAGCGGTTTGCTTGATGAAGTTATGCTCTATTTTAGTGAAAAATTGAATGCATTTGCAAAAAAACATAGCGATATAGTGATAAAATCCGTCGGACTTGGATTTATGAGAGGTCTTAGGATAAATAGTGCTGAAAATTTAGCGAAAATAGTCGATAAAGCTTTTGAAAATAGAGTTTTAGTTTTAAAAGCAGGTAGAAATACTCTTAGATTTTTACCACCTTTAACAATCACTAAAGATGAAATAGAAAAGGGATTTGAAAGACTTGAAAAATGTTTTTAAAGTATTGTTTAGTCTGTTTATTGCGATAAATATTTATGCAGATGGTAATAATGAAGTATTATCGAAAACAAAAAAAGATATTATAAAAAATGAACAGATGCAAAATATAAAAAGTAGTGATATATTGGAGTTTGATTGGATAAATCCGATAAATGCTTCTTTGTCGCATACAAAAAGCGATAGAACTTCTCCAAAACAAACGACGGATAATTTTTCAATATCATTAAATCAGCCGATATTTAAAAGCGGTGGTATATATTATGCTATACAGTATGCCAAAGTAAATAGGGAGTATTTGCAATTTGCCACCTCTTTAAAAGAAAAATCAATGCTTACAAATGTATATCTTGCTATATTGAACTTGAAAAGTATCGATTTGAAGATAAAAAAACAGAGATTTTTGATAGAAAATGCCAAAATAGATATCGCAAGAAAAAAAGAACAGTATTTAAGCGGAGTTATTGATAGTAGTTTTCTTGACAATGCAATTTTGAAGAAAAATTCTTTAGAAATTTCTCTTTTAGATATGATTTCTTCAAAAATAGATATGTTGAAAAACTTTAAAACATTGAGTTCTATGGATTATAAGAAGGTTGAGTTACCTTGTCTTGATTTGATCAATTTAACAACATTTTTAAAAAACAACTTAGTTTTGAAAGATCAAATATCCAATCAAAAACAGTTGAATTATCTTAAAAAGATGAGAATTTCAAGCTATTTTCCAACCATATCACTCTTTGCAAGTTACAATAGCAATAGAACAGATTATATCAAAGTTAATAAAGATTCATACAAACAGTATGGCATATCCATATCAATGCCTATTTTTGACATTAATAGAAAAAAAAATATTGAACTACAAGAGTTAAAATATTTAAAATCGAAATTGGATTTAAAAGATAAGAAAAAAAGTGAAATGGAGTTGTATGATTCAATAGTAAAAAAAGTCAAAATTTATAAAAGAAAAATCAAACTGGCAAAAAAACAAGAAAAACTTTATAAATCATTGCTTGAAACTACAAAAGATTTATTTAAAGGTGGAGAAAAGACTATATCTGATGTTGATACTATGAGAAATTCTCTTGAAAATACAAAAATAGATAAATACATTTATCAAAATGATATAAATATTTTATTGTTAGGTTTATATGAACATTTGCAAAAATAGTCAAGAAAAAGGTGTCAAATTTAGTGATTTTATGCAGGATTGGCTCTATGGTAGAGAGGGGTATTATAGCTCCTATAAAGATATAGGAAAAGAGGGCGATTTTTTTACAGCGGTGAGTGCATCGTCATTTTTTGGCGGTTCTATTGCGAATAGACTTATAAAAATAATAAAAGATAAATATTTGCATAAAGATACTACGATATTGGAAATCGGAGCTCACAAAGGATATCTACTTGCTGATATAGCTCAATTTATCTATACGATTGACGAGGATTTGTTTGACAGTTTAAATTTTGCCATACTTGAACCCAGAGTTGAGCTACATACTGTACAAAGAGATTATTTTAAAAACTCTTTTGGCAACAGGATTGAATTAAAAATTTTTTCTAATTTTGAAGATATGTCTTTGCCTTCGGCATTTGTTGTTGCAAATGAAATATTTGATGCATTTGCTTGTGAAGTAATTAAAGATGATAAGATGCTTTATATGAAAAAATTTGATTCATATTTTGATAAACAAGATAAATATACCGAAACTATATCTAAAAGATATACTATAAAAAAGGGTGAAATTGCAAAAGGATATGAAGAATTTGCTTTAAATTTATATAAAAGTATAGGAAAATTTGAATTTGTAACTTTTGACTATGGTGATAAATTGGTTAGAAATGATTTTTCGTTGAGGATATACGATAAACATAAAGTGTATCCGTTTTTCTCTTTGACACATTTTGTAGAGGATAAAAATTTAACAAAAGAGAAAAATTTGCAATCTTTATATAAAATTAGCGATATAACTTATGATGTAAATTTTTCTCATCTTATAGACTCTTTTTTGGAGGCAAATATTAAAACATTATCATATATGACTCAGTTAAAAGCTTTAGTGGAGTTCGGACTTTTGGATTTGCTTGAAATAGTTAAAAACAGAGGTGGGCAAAAGAGTTATCTAAAAGAGCTGAATAAAGTAAAATATCTCATAGACCCCTCATTTATGGGAGAAAGATTTAAGTGTGTAATCTTCAGAAAAGATTAATGATAAAGTTTTTTTTGAGTATTTGTATTTGACTTTATATATACTACGGCTATCGCATACTCTTTTTCGTGTGTTATTGACAGGGAGCTTTCGACTATGTCATATTTTTCAATTATAGAGCGAGGAAGTGTAAAATAGGGTGCATTTTGATCGCTTTTATACAATCTTATCTGGTGAAATCCCAAATCTTTCCCGATGCCGGTTCCAAGAGCTTTAGAGACAGCCTCTTTTGAAGCGAAAAAACCAGCAAGTGTTTCTATCTTGAGGTTTGACAAAACTATCTCATCTTTATTTAAAAATCTCTCTAAGGCTTTTGTATTAAACTTTTGATAAAATTTTTTAAATCTTCTTATGTCAACTATGTCTATACCGATCATCACTGTACGACAAATTCGGTAAAAAATATGTTTCTTATACTACCGTCGGCAAGAACACTATTTATCCTATCGACAAGTTCATCTTTTAATTTGTCTTTACCTTTACCGGTGCTAACTTCTTGAAAAGTTTTAGAAGTAAGAGTTCTTATGACTATATCTCTGATTAGAGATTTTTTCTTGTCAAGTTCAGCGGTAAGTTCTTGTCCGCTTAGCTCAAGATCCATCTTTATCTTTAAAAATCTTGCACCATTTTCACTTAGTAAATTGACAATAAATTGATCAAGTGGATAAATCGGACCAATTTGCATCAAGTCAGAATTTCTTGCAATATTTCTTTTTTTTGTCTGTTTGGCTTGAGTTTGAGCTTGAGATTGCTCATTATTTTTTTGTTGATCCGAATTGTCTCCAAGTAAAAAGTATGCGGCTAAGCCACCACCTACAAGTATTAATACAAGTAAAACTATGATTATAATTAAAACAAGTTTTGAGCTTGATTTTTGTGGTGCTTTTTCTTCATTTTTTTCTTCTTCCGCCATAATATTCCCTTTTGATTTGATATAAGATAATATCGGTTATTTTTTAAAATATTTTAGAACAATTTTTGAAACTATTTTTTATTAATCCAAGGTACATTTTCCGATATCAAGATCTTTTATGATTTTTTCAAAAAAATCACCCGATTCTCTATCGTAATCATCATGAAATTCTATGATATACATACCATGAGTATTATCATTATCATCATATTCCACTACAATTTCAGGAGAAAGTTGATACTGTTTTATGCTATCGGCTAAAACTTTTTTGATTTGAGATTTTTGCTCCTCCGTAAAAAATCTAATCTCCAACATCGCATATCTTTCTTCCATTTCATGATAAGCTTCTATACAAGCTTTTTTTCTACTCATATTCTACCTTTGCGGTTATATTTTTTGTCACAAAAAAATTATATCAAAAAAATAATAAAATTAACTATAAAAATTACATCCAATCTATAAGTTTTGCAACCTCTTTTACTTCATAACACTTTAAATTATCTATTTGCTCTATCGGTTTTCTTGGAACGATAGCTTTTGTAAAATTTTGCATTTTAGCCTCTTTGAGCCTGATATCAAGGTTGAATATATCTCTTATATTGCCTATAAGTGTGATTTCACCCAAGAAAATGGTATCTTTGCTAAGAGGTCTATTTCTAAAACTACTAAGTATCGCAGCTATCACGGCAAGGTCACAAGCGGTTTCAGTTATCTTTATGCCACCGGAAATATTTATGAAAACATCATATTGATTGAAAGGTAGTTCCAGTTTTTTTTCCAGTAGTGCAAGGAGCATATTTAGTCGATTTAATTCAAATCCTGTTGTGCTTCTTTTGGGATTTGGAAAATTACTTTCACTGACAAGAGCTTGAACTTCAAGTATAATAGGTCTTGAACCTTCCATAGCAACGGTTATAGCAGAACCTGCGGCTTGATTTTCTCTTGAGAAAAATTTTTTTGATATATTGTTTGCACTGATAAGTCCACCTGAACTCATCTCAAATATACCAACTTCGCTTGTCGAGCCAAATCTGTTTTTTATGCCTCTCAAAAGTTTTAACTCTTTGGAAGCATCTCCTTCAAAATACAAAACAGTATCAACCATGTGCTCAAGTATTCTAGGCCCTGCGATAGAACCCTCTTTTGTGATATGTCCAATGATAAAAATAGCTATGGAGTTCTCTTTTGCATACCTCATAAGCTCAAAAGTTATCTCTCTGACTTGAGAGACACTTCCCGGGGCTGCCGTTAATTTGTTCGTATAGATAGTTTGTACGGAATCGATGATAATGGTTTCGTATCTTGTTTTGTTTGCTTCATTGATGATATTTTCCAATTCTATCTCAGTTAAAAGATATATTTTAGGATGATTTACATCAAGTCTGTTTGCTCTTAATTTTAGTTGTGATTTTGACTCTTCGCCACTTACATAGAGTACTTTTTTACCTGTTTTTGCTATATTCCCCGCTATCTTTAAAAGCAGGGTCGATTTACCGACCCCAGGACTTCCTCCTATAAGGATAAGACTTCCCGGAACTATACCTCCACCAAGCACTATATCAAGCTCTTTTGAATGAGATGAAAACCTCTTGATACTCTCCTCTTTGATCTCGGTAATGGGTTCGGCTTTTTCGTAATTTGAACTTGTATGTATCTCTTTTAGAGTTTCTATTTGGGACTTGGTGAGTTCGACTATTTGCTCCCAAGCTCCGCAATTTGGACATCTGCCCATCCATTTTGATGTTTGATATCCACAAGCTTGACACTCAAATATCTGCTTTTTTTTAGCCATCGTCTTTACTTGCAAAAAAAGAGTCCAATAGCCCGTCGATATACTCTTTTGCATCAAAAGCTACCAAATCATCCTCTTTTTCTCCAACTCCTATGTATAAAATAGGTAGTTTTAATTCGTTGGCAATGCTAAACAATGCTCCACCTTTTGCAGTACCGTCAAGTTTTGTGATAATAATAGCATCTATCCCCACTATCTCCTTGAAGGCTTTTGCCTGATTGATAGCAGAGTTTCCTTGTGTGCCATCAAGTATAAGTACTTTACGATGAGGAGAACCCTCAAAAGCTTTATCACATATTCTAACTATCTTTTTTATTTCGTTAGATAAGTTTGTTTGATTATGAAGTCTTCCTGCAGTATCAATAAGAGCATTATCATACTTTTTTGCTATGGCAGATTTGATAGTGTCGTATGCTACTGCTGATGGGTCATGTCCTTGTTTTGTGGCGACTATAGGTATATTTAATTTATCCGCCCATCTTTTTAGCTGTTCAACCGCTGCCGCTCTAAATGTATCTGCAGCTCCGAGTATCACCTTTTTACCCTCTTTTTTGTAGATATTTGCAAGTTTGGCTACCGTGGTGGTTTTCCCTGCCCCATTTACACCAAGGATTAATTCTACATAAGGCTTGGGATCCATTTTTTTTACATTTTCATTTTCAAGAAAGAAAGAGTGAAGAATTCTGAAAAGATCTTTTCTCTCCACCTCTTCCGAAGCTGGAAGATAGTATATTATTTTTTCAACAACTTCATATGTCACATCGGCTTCAAGAAGTATATTTTCAAGCTCCTCTTTTGTAATTTTTTCTTTTTTTTGAGGAGCAACTGTTTTGATAGCATTTATGGTTTTATTTAATGATTTTTTTATAAAACTAAACATTATTTGAGAGTCTTTTTTATATCGGAATTTATCATCTCTTCAGGTATGGCTCCAAGGTAATGGGTTATAATATTTCCATTTTTATCATACAGTATCATAAATGGAATACTTTGTATTTTCCCAAGCATTGAGGATAATTTATAGTTATTCTTATCGTTTGTTATCGTATAGTTTATACCATTATATTTAACGAAACTCTCTATTTCACTATCCGGCTTATCATTTTCAAGAAGTATAGAAATGATTTTCAACTTATCCTTGTACTTTTTTTGTAAATTTACAAGATGTGGAATTTCTGCTTTACAAGGAGGACACCAAGTGGCAAAAAAATTAAGTAGTATAATTCTATCCTTTACTCCTTCTATTTTGATATTGTTTCTCTTTTTGGTAAGAATTATATCTCCTGAATTAATTGTGTGTAATTTGACTTTTTGTGTATCACTTGTTTTTTGCTCTGTGATACAACCATTGCTTTGCTTTGTGTTTTCTTCAGACTTTTTTTGGTTGCAACCTGCCAATGCGATAACAAACGAGAATGTAATAAGAAAAAAGATTTGTTTCATTAAGATAACCTTGTCATATAAAATATTTCGCTATTATATCAAGATAAAATAAAATTTTACAAAAGGCAATCAATTATGTCTCAAGATAAAGTAATTTTTAGAAATAGATGCAAAGAAAAACTTTCAAAAAGTTCAAAAGTGTCAAAGTTATATAAAGATAAAAAAGTTGAAAAAAAGTTGAATTATATGATGAAAATAATCAATCCAAAAGCAATTTTGGTATATATCCCGATAGGGTTTGAGGCCGATATAATGAGCTTTGTAAAAAATATGCGAAAAAAATGTAACATTTTTGTACCATTTATGGAAGGTGTCAGTTTTAAAATAGTAAAATATAGATTGCCATTAAGAGAAAAAAGATTTTCTATAAAAGAACCCGCCAACTCTTTTTTAAAGCATAAAAGAGTTGATGTGGCTATCGTTCCTGTCCTGGGAGTTGGCAGGGATTATAAAAGAGTTGGTTTTGGCAAGGGTATGTATGATAGATTTTTTGCAAATCTTGATTATAAACCGATAATAATTTTTGTTCAGATTGAAAAATGTTATGATAAAAAAATTGCTACCGATACATTTGATATACAATCTGACTATTACATAACTCCTAAAAAAATTTATATAACAAGGGGAAAGAGATATGATAATAGAGATATCCATAGCCGCCGCAAGTTTGCTCATAGGAGGAGTTGTCGGGGCATTAATCCAGAAAAAATTAGAAGCATCAAAGTTCGAAGTCTATGAAGCCGGTGCTAAGGCTAAAGCAAAAGCTATAGAGCATGAAGCTGAACTTGTTTTAAGAAATGCAAATATTCAAGCCAAAGATCTTGAGCTTGAAGCAAAAAATAAATTTGAAGAGCAAAGCAGAACTCTTCAAAAAGAGTATGAGCAAAAAATGGCTCAACTTGAGAAAAAAGATGAAGCTTTAAATAATTTATTTAAAGATGAATTAAAAAATATAACTAAAGAAAAAGATGAGGTAAAAAAATTAAAACAAGAGGTGGAGCATAAAGTTTCCGAAGCTGAAGAACTTAAAAAAGAGTATGAAGATAAAATAGCAGAGGCATTAAAAGTCCTTGAAAAATCAGCCGGATTGACCGAAAGCGAAGCTAAAGAGATAGTTCTTAAAAAGACTGAAGAAAACTCAAGAGCAGAAATAGCTCATATAGTTAGAAAATATGAAGAACAAGCAAAGCAGGAAGCTAAAAAAAGAGCCAATTTTATAATAGCCCAAGCTACTACAAGATATGCAGGAGATTATGCTGCAGAAAGACTTATAAATGTTGTAAATCTTCCGAATGATGAGCTAAAAGGTAGAATTATCGGCAAAGAGGGAAGAAATATCAAAACTCTTGAGATGCTACTTGGTGTTGATGTTATCATAGATGATACTCCTCAAGCTATCATACTTAGTAGTTTTAACCTATATAGAAGAGCGATAGCAACTAAAGTTATAGAATTACTTGTAGAGGATGGAAGAATCCAGCCTGCAAGGATAGAAGATATATACAAAAAGGTTAAAGAGGAATTTGAACAAGGTTTACTTGAAGAGGGACAGGATATCGTAATGGATATGGGATTAAATAAAATTCATCCGGAAATAGTTAAACTCATAGGACGACTTAAATTTCGTGCAAGTTACGGTCAAAATGCTCTTGGTCACTCTTTAGAAGTAGCTCATCTTGCCGGTATCATCGCTGCAGAGTTGGGAGGAGACGAGCAACTTGCCAAAAGAGCCGGCTTATTACACGACATTGGTAAAGCTTTAACCCATGACTTTGCAGGAAGCCATGTGGATCTTGGAGGAGAACTTTGCAAAAGGTACAAAGAGGATCCGATTGTTATAAATGCCATCTATGCCCATCATGGTCATGAAGAACCAAAAAGTGTGGAGGCTGCTGCTGTATGTGCTGCCGATAGTTTGAGTGCTGCAAGACCGGGAGCCAGACGAGAAGTACTTGAGAGTTTTTTAAAAAGAGTGCAAGAGATAGAAGAGATTGCAACATCTAAAAACGGTATCAAACAAGCATATGCCATAAATGCCGGCAGAGAAGTCAGGGTTATAGCCAATGCCAAACTTGTAAACGATGATGAAGCTGTTTTAATCTCTAAAGAGATAGCTAAAGAAATAGAAGAGAAAGTTCAGTATCCCGGAGAGATAAAAGTAAATGTCATAAGAGAATTAAGAGCCGTAGGCTATGCAAGATAGCTTGTATATTTCAAGGATGGGGTATCTTTGCTTTTGAGTTAAGTAGATATCCCGTTAAGGCTATAAGAGCCAATATAATATATCCATTTTCGATAGTATCAAAATACCACAAAAGATAGTATATCCAAAGAAGTATCGCTCCAAGCGGAGTGGGAACCCCTTCAAAATATTTGCTAACTTCTCCCACATCTGTTTTTAAGTTAAAAATTATAAGTCTTCTGATACCTGAAATAAAATAGTAAATCAATACAGTACCAGCTATAATAAGTTGTAAAGTATTGCATTTATCAAAAATCGCAAAATATATAAACATCACCGGAACTAAAACAAATGATAAAGAATCGGCAAATGAGTCAAGTTGAACACCAAACTCAGTAGATAAGTTGTATTTTCTTGCTATTTTTCCATCAAATATATCAAATGCACCTCCAAACCATGCAAAAAGTGCAGCAAAAAAGAAGTTGTGATGTGTTATAAAATATATAGCTATAAGTCCGAATGTTATGTTAGCAAAGGTGAAAAGATTTGCCAAGTTAAAGTGTGAGTTTTTATTGTATAAAAAATTCATAATTCTACCTTTTTAAAGTAACTGTCTATCATATCTTTTTCAAATTCGTTGTTATTTTTATATTCATATCCAAAGCACTCTCTCCATAGTCTATGAGGTTCCATGCAGAGATAAAAAAAGACTTTTCCGTGCCAATTTTTAAAAGATTCGTAAGCCGTTTTAAACATCTCTATTTTGATGCTGTCCGGATAGGATAGTTTGCCCTCGACATCAACAAGTGGCATTTGGTAAATCTTTGTTTTAAACTCTCTTGCTCTTATCTGTTTTAAAACGGGTTTTATGTATGTTAATGTTCCAAAAGAGACCATACATACCTCATCCGAAGAAAACTTATCTTGCAAATTTTTAAATATCTCTTTATACTCTTCAAGATAGTTTTCATATCTGACTATAGGATGAAAATGAAAGCCTACTTTTACCCCTTTATCAGCCACTTTTCTTGCAGAGTTTACTCTTTTTTCCAAAGAAGCGGTAAGATGCTCTTCATTTTTTATGATAACCGGAGTGTTTAAAGACCAAGTTGCTACTATATTTTTTGGAACATCATTTTCAAGAAGATATTTTATATTGTCGGATTTAGTTTTAAACTCAAGTATGATATTGGGATTTTCTTTTGCAAACTCAAAAAGAGCATCTAAAATACCCTCTTTATTTCCCCACATAAGAGAGTCGGAGCTTTGACCTGTGCCGATATGATATCTTTTTTTTGGATCAAGTTTTATCTCTTTTAATTTTTTAGCAAAATTTTTATTGAAAACAACTCTGTTTTGATTATAAAAAGATTGAATAGAACAGTAGGAGCAATCAAATCCGCAACTCTCTACCGCATCAAGGGTTAAAAGGTTGCAACATCTTGTTTTTTCACTTGCGACGGGGCAGTCTCCAAGTCCGAGACTATCTTTTTGGACGGTTTGAGTTTTGACTCCTCTTGGATGATACTCCTCTTTGGTTGTAAAATTTTTGTAACTGCTCGGTCTGTTTTTTAACTCTTCATAACTCTTTTTTAAAGAGTTTAAAATCCTTTTTTTTGCCTGTTTTATATCTTTTATATCTGTATCTTCTATGTCTATAAACTCTACTATACTACCTTCATTCCAAATCTTAAAATCATTTGCTATGATTGTCACTATCTTTATCTCTTGGAAACTAAGATGATATAAGTTGTATAATTTTTTTATAAACTCTTGTTCTCTATCGGAGAGTTTATAAAAATTGCTGTTTTTTATAGCATTGTTAAATTTGTCCATATCTGTTTTCAAAAATATCCTTTAAAATTTCCAAGTAGCACTAATGCCGCCCCAACTTGCATTTTGGAAAGGGAAGTTATCTTTGGCATGTATGGAAGTAGTTTTTATCTTGAAACTGTATTTGATGTGCTTATATAATACATTAAAAGAGATTTGCAATCCATAAGTATAATCTATCTTGGATAGTTGATACCCCAAATCTATAGCTTTATTGATAATGTAAAAATTTCCCACTTTATTGGCAAATGCTCCTGCAGTAATATACCAATTTAGAGATTTATTTGGATTAAAATTTAGCAATTCATTTGTTGAAGCTGTTGAAAGGCTTGAAATGGTATCAAAAGTTTCCGGTAAATTTTTACCAAATCTAAAAACAGTTGAAAAAAATAGTGAACTATAAAAGCTTCCGGCATTACCTTCGGCATAATTGCACCAATCCCACTTGTAATTTTTTAATGTGCCTTGATGGGTTTTATTACCATAGGCGATACTAAAACCATAAAACAGATGATCTTTTAATTGATTGTCCCATCCGCTTGGAATGGAGTGACCTAAGAGATGATGAATGTTGGATTGGTTTTGTCTGGCTTTTACCATTGGGCCTACCGCTCCTATATTTACGGCTATTTTATAAAATTCTTTTTTAGTGTACTTATAATCTAAAAAATTTAATTTAGCATATCCGGCATAAGGGATGTCGTTTAATATAACAGTAGAGGATCTTTTGTTCTTAGGGGTAAAGACCATGTATGTGAAAGATATGGCATTTGTGTTTTTATAATCTTTTAAAAAAGATGGATTGATGGGCGATTTATCACTATCAAACATATAACCGTAAAACATTCCCCCTGTATAGTGATAGTCATCTTTACTGGCGAATGCATCATCGTCAAATTGTAAAATATTGCTATCGGCACTTAACAGTACTGCAAATAAAATAGATAAAGAAAATACTCTTATTGCTAAATTTATTTTCATTTATTTCTCCTCGTGTTTAATTTAAATAGTTGAGGCTCTATTGTAATATCAGTTACAATCATGCTCTCTTTTTTTTGTAATATATCTTCAACTGTATCGGCTATAGAAGTAGGATTTATATAACTCAAGGGATCATCCGTGGGTTTAAAGTGTAAATCATTAAAAAAAGAGGTATTTGTAATATCCGGATTGATATTTACTACTTTCAGCCCGCTTTTTCTAGCTTCTGCAAAAAGTGATTTACCAAAGTGTCTTAGTCCGGCTTTTGTGGCCCCGTAAGTTGCTCCGAATGGTGCTGTTTTGATACCTGAGATAGAGCAGATATTGAAAATATATCCTCTATTTTTTTTAAGTGTTCTTAAAAATGTTTTTGTGATAAGCAAAGGAGCGGTTAGATTGAGATATATCATACTTTCTATATCTTTATAATTTATCTCTTCATGGGGAGCAAATCTTCCGTAACCGGCTGAATTTACAAGCAAAGATATATCCTCTTTTTTATATTTATCAATAAATAATCGAGTAGATTTTTTATCGCTTAAATCAGACTCTATCTTGATAAATAGATCATTTTTTATAGTACATTTTTCAAAATCTCTGGCAACTGCCAAAACTTCATACCCTATGGAAAGGAGTTTTTTTGAGATACTTTCTCCAATACCGCTACTACCTCCGGTTACTAAAGCTTTTTTCATAAAACTATCTCTTTTATAGCATTTTTCATTATCTTGTATATATTCTCAAGAGATATATGCGAAGTGGTTAAATGATCGGAAACTATCTTGTAAATGGAGATATTTTCCTTTTTTGTAAAATTAATGGCAGCTTTGTAAAATCCTACCGATTCCATATCTATCAAAATATTATTTTTTATATTTTTGCTACTTTTTATTATCTTGTCAAAACAGTACAAAACTTCTCCGTCAGTTGAAATCATATATTTTTTATCTGTAGAAATATCAACAATAGATTTGATATGATAAATTGATCCTATCTTTTTATTTTTATCGTTAGTGCCACAAATTCCTATATTTACTATCTTATTTATCTTTTTATCTTTGCATATATATGTAGTCGCGATAGCTGACTCAACTTTTCCCATACCGCTAACCACAAGAGTAATATCATCATTTTCAAATATTAAAAATGGTTTTGTTTGAATTTTTTGCAATTTAAAATGCTCTATCAAAGCTTCAGCTTCACTAAAAATTGCGATTACTATATATATCATAACAATATTTTATCAAAATTTTGGCAAAATTAAGATAAAAAATGAGGTAAAAAATATTGAAATACAGTTTTAAAGAAATTTTAAACGAGGTTTTAAAATATAAAAAAGAGTTTATCGTAGCCAATATCATAGCAGTATTTGCCGTTCTTGTTTCTACTCCGGCACCTCTTTTGATGCCTCTTTTAGTTGATGAGGTTCTTTTAAAAAAACCCGGATTTTTAACTGAACATATAGATAAACTTATCGGACATCAGCAAGCTTTTGTTTATATAATGATAGTTTTGTTTGCTACGATTTTTTTAAGAACACTTTTTTACGGTTTGACTGTTTTGCATGATTATCTATTTTCTGTAATATCAAAAAACATAACTTATAAAATACGAAAAGATATGCTCTCTCAAATATCAAAAATTTCACTTGATGAATATGAGAGTTTTGGTAGTGGTAAAATATCCTCTATGTTTTTGATAGATGTTGCTACTATTGAGACATTTTTGGGGATGAGTATAAGTAAACTTATCGTTTCTATCTTGACTATCATAGGTGTAGGTATAGTTTTACTGCTTATAAATTGGAAACTTGCGATTTTTATACTGCTTGTCAATCCTTTTGTAGTGGTTCTTAGTAAAAAATTTGCAAGAAAAGTGAGTTATTATAAAAAAGAAGAGAATAAAACATTTGAGAGTTTCACCGAGGCTTTAAGTGAGACACTTGATCTTTTTAGGCAAATAAGGGCTTCAAATCAAGAGGAAAATTTTATAAAAAGATTGTTTAAAAAATCCCTTGAGATAAAAAAAGCGGGAGTGGCATTTTCATATAAAAGCGATGCGGCTTTGAGATTTTCCTTTTTGCTCTTTTTGGGAGGCTTTGAGATATTTAGAGCAGCTTCCATATTTACTGTAGCTTACGGAAATCTATCCATAGGTTTGATGTTGGCAATATTCGGATATCTTTGGGTAATGATGGGACCAATCCAAGAGATACTAAATATCCAATACTCCTATCACAATGCAAAAAGAGCTTTAGATAGGATAAATAAACTTTTCGATATGGAAAAAGAGCCAAACTATCCTCATCTAAAAAATCCGTTTAAAGATAAAAAGACAAACTCTATCACGATTAAAGATATGAGTTTTTCCTATGATAATGGTATAAAGATACTTCAAAAAATAAATCTCAAGATAGAAAAAGGAAAAAAAGTGGCTATAGTAGGGGCAAGTGGTAGTGGTAAAAGTACCCTTGCTCAAATCATAGTAGGGTTTTACCCTT